>Ga0180932_1083_pt1 | contig 100614 bp, 98 predicted proteins | sample Deesub1362A_J573_FD_124189 | JGI IMG/M metagenome (GOLD analysis project Ga0180932, IMG submission 124189) | Archaeoglobus sp. JdFR-24
AATCTTCAATCCAAATCTTCAATCCAATACTCAGCCTAACATCAACCCTCAAAAACCCAGGGATCTACACAGGGATGACATTTTCCTGCTGGTTTAGCTCTTTTGACTGTTTCAAGCAGATAGACTCTTGCAAGTCTTGCCGCATCCACCAGCTTATTTCCCTTGCTCAGATAACATGTCAGTGCTGTGCTGTAAACACATCCCGTTCCCCTGATCTCAACTGGAGAGAATTCTGCCTCAACAGTAAAAACTTCTCCAGTTTTGCGTTCGAATACCACATCCCTCCCCCCCAACCCTCCACCTGTTATAATCGTTGAACATTCAAACATTTCCGATATTTTCTTCGCTGCCTTTTTTGCTTCGTCAACTGTTTTTATTTTAAGATAGCTGATCAGTTCAGCTTCAAAGATGTTTGGGGTGATAACATCCACAACTCCAGCCAATCTCTCAAAAATATTTTTAACATCCGTCTCAAAAAAGTTCAGACCTGTTGTAGATTTGATAACTGGATCCAGAACTACAAATCCATCAAAATCTCCTAAAGCCATTTCTACAGCTTCAGCACTTTCCAGAGAGTTCAAAAGCCCTATTTTTACCCCAAGAACGTTCAAATCTTTAAAAATTTCCGTTATCTGCTTCCTCATTAGGTCATGAGGTACAACCTCATATCCCTCAGCATGACATGTATTCTGCAGAGTTAAAGCAGTAACAACACCGCACGGATGAAAACCCAATGATCTTATCACCCGTATATCAATCAGAAGTCCAGCACACCCAGAAGGATCAAGCCCCGCAATTGAAAGAATCGAAGGATATCTGAAATCCTTTTTCAAATCTTTACTTTTCAAAGTGTATGATTTCTTTCCCTTATCTTTATAAAGATCCAAATGAATCTCCATTTGCTTTATATCCATATCCCGATTTTTTCTGTATCTCTCTCCACCCATAACCTACTGACTGCCTCCAAACCTAAAAGATTATCTGTCTCTAAACCACAGAAAATCCCAACCATAATTATTCCAGACATAAATACTGACAATTGAAACTTTTTTAAACCTCCCTTTAGATTTCAGTTCATGGGTAAAAACCTCAGTATAATAAAGATTAACGATTCCATCAATGCTGTTCAGGGTGTTCTCTGTGCTGGAATTAAAGAAGGTAAATACGGGCTTGGGATAGTAAAATGCAGGGGAAAGGTGGCCGGAGTTTTCACCAGAAATAAATTAAAGGCTGCACCCGTAATTGTCACATCAAAAAATATCTCAGAAGGTGAAATTGAAGGTATTATAGTGAACAGTGGTAATGCCAATGCCTTTACAGGAAAAAAAGGTTTGGCTGATGCTCTAAAAATGACGCAGCTCCTTGCGGAAAGGTTAAACTGCAAAAGTGAGAGAATAGCTGTTTGTTCAACCGGGGTGATCGGAAGACATCTCGACATGCAGTGGATAGAATCTCGCATCGATAAAGTCTTCTCAGCCCTCTCAAGCTCCAGAAAATCTGCCTCTGATTTCGTGAGAGCAATTATGACGACTGATCGCTTTCCCAAAGAATATGCTGTGAGAGTTCAGGATGCAGTAATTGCCGGAGTGGCAAAGGGAGCCGGGATGATAGCTCCGGATATGGCAACTATGCTCTCCTTCATTTTCACAGATGCTGAATTCAATAGGAGAGAGCTTCAAGAGATGCTGGAGTATGCTGTCAGCAGATCTTTCAACGTAACAACTGTTGATGGAGATACCTCAACAAATGATACAGTATTGCTTGTTTCAACAGGCAAAAAGAAGGTTGAAAAGGAGGTCTTCATGGAGGCTCTCACCGAGGTTTGCTTTAACCTTGCCAAAATGATCGCAAGAGATGGAGAGGGTGCTACAAAAGTGTTTGAGGTTCATGTTTCAGGAGCGAAGAACGATGATGATGCTTTCAAGGCTGCCAGAGCTGTGGCAAACTCACTGCTTGTAAAAACCGCTATTTTTGGTGGAGATCCAAACTGGGGAAGGATAGTTGCCGCCCTCGGATATTCAGGTGCTGAAATCGATGAAAATCTAACATTACTTCTGGAGACAGATCAAGAACGCATTACACTTGTTGAAAATGGAGAGACGACTGGAATGGAAGACAGAGGTGCTGAACTCCTTAGAAACGATGATTTCAGAATAGTTATAAAGCTGAACAAGGGAACAGGCAGGGGGATCGCTATAGGATGTGATCTCACCTACGACTATGTCAGACTAAATGCCGAATACACAACCTGAGATGATTTTATGAAAGTGGCTATCATCGGTGCCGGGCTTACCGGACTTTCAGCAGCTAATGAACTGAAAGAGTTTGCAGATGTCAGAGTTTTTGAGAGATCGGAAAAAGGTGGTCTTGCTTCATCGTATTTCAATAAGAAAAGGGGTTACTGGATCGAAAAATTCTACCATCACTGTTTCAGGGAGGACGATGTTCTGCTGAAAAAGATAAAGGAGTTAAAGCTCACATCCAAGCTCGTCTGGAAGGTGGCTAAAATTGGTTTTGCATCCGATGGGAAGATTTTTCCGCTCAATACACCCTTTGAAATCCTAAAGTATCCACATATGTCACTGATCGAGAAAATAAAGCTTGCAAAATTCACATTGAATGCTAAAAAAAAGAAATACATCAATTACGATGAGATTGGTGTAGTGGATGGGATAAAGAAGGAACTTGGAAACGATCTTTTCGAGGATTTCTTTCTTCCCCTTTTGAGGAGCAAATTCGGTGACCATTACAGTGAGATAAGCTATTCCTGGCTGCTGGCAAGGGTTGCAATTAGAAGCAACAGAAAATACTCTGGAGAGGAGTTGGGCTACCTGAGAAATGGCTTTCAACAGCTCATTGAAGGGATGAGTTATGGGATTGAGATAATCCACGAGAGACCGTCGATTGAAAAAAGAGGAAATGGCTTTATTGTAGACAAAAATGAATTTGATGCAGTTATTTTTACCGCCCCTCTACCAGAACTCGATGGAAGCTTGGCTTCTGCTGCCGGATTACCTGACATTAAATACCAGAGTTCAGTCTGTGCACTTCTCGGCGCAGATGAGGGATTGACAGATGACATTTACTGGACAAATCTGAAAGACAGAGCACTTTTTGGTGCAATTATAGAACACACGCACTTCATGTCCCACAATGACTACGGAGAAGATGTGATATATCTGGCAAGTTATTCAACCCCTGATGGGTGGCTTTTCAACACCCCCGAGAAGGAACTGGAAAAGCTTTACATTAAAGATCTCGAAAGATATGGGTTTAAAAAAGAATGTTTAAACTGGATTAAGATTTTCAAAGCTAAATACAGTGGGCCACTGTATGAAAAGGGCTATCTCAGGAAAATAACACCCTACCGCACAAAATTAAAGGGTTTCTATGTGGCCGGATTGACCTCCAGACCGAATTACCCTGAGAGAAGTATGAACGGGAGTATAAAGGCAGGAATAGAAGTCGCCGAGATTTTAAAAAAGGATTATGGGCTTTTCTGATCCCGTTTTTTGTACTATTTATCAAATTTCAAGTCGTAGATAGTTCTTTTAGCTCAATCTCAAGGTCAAGCTCTGTTTTTACCCCGATGTCGTTGAGTTTTTTATTTGCTTCCATAATATTTCTGCTTCCCCTTACAACCTTAGGGAGTGGACTCAAAGAGTAGATCACCTCAGTCATGAAATAGAAAACAAGAGAATTCAGAGCCGAAATCATGATCCTGTTGCCGTCCCAGATTGAGTATTCGCCATAATAACCCAGAGCAGATACAATCGGTACTTTTGAGGATTCAGTCTCTATCCCCTGTACAAAATCGTGAAGCTTGCCTGCAATGTCTCTTGTAATGGCTGTACATCCAACAAGTCCACCTTCTGCAGTTATTTCACTCATATACTTTTCAATCTCCTCTCTTTTCAGTTCACCATCACTGCCAAAACCGGTAACTGCAATTAACGACGGGATGTCTCTTAAAACAGAAATCATTATTGAGTCCGCCAGCGGGCTCGTCAGTCCCTTTTCATCCCCTCTCGCTAAAGCATCTCCTCCTGCATCCACACCAATTATCAAATCTATTTCATTCTGATCTACAAATTTTTTTAGATCGTTCAGAAGTGTCACATCTCCCTTCGTAATGTCCACTCCCACAACCCTCTCCTTCAAAAACCCTGCTACGCTTGCAACTATCGGTTGAATTGCACCATTTTCAGTGACAATTCTCGTTTTATCATCGATCCAGCAAATCGAATCAGAGATATACCTGATCCTTTCAAGCTCTTCAACCGCCCTCGGCCCGGGTTTAGGATCTCTTCTGAATCTCTCCCACACCACACCCCCATAAACAGAATCAATGCCGAGATCCTTCAGCATCATTCCTATAGGCAGTGTGCTAACAATATCTCCACCGCCACCTATGCCGATGAGGAGAACCTCCTTAACACCATCGAGAGTTCTGATCAGTCGCATGAGATCAAAATGATTTCAGGTTTTTAAACTTTGACTGGTTGAGAAAATATCGAGCTGAGAAAATATCTGAGATCCCAAAAAATTTAGAAAATAATTTATTTTCAAAAGTATATAAGCCTTCATGGCTTTGATACATAAGTTCAACTCCAGAAGTCCTGTGGTAGGTGAAAGAGTCTTTTTAGCAGAAAATGCGACTCTAATTGGAGACATGGAGATTGGTGATGACTCAAGTGTGTGGTATGGTGCAGTAATAAGAGGAGATCTTGAAAAAATAAAAATTGGAAGCTTTACAAATATTCAGGATAATGCAGTTATCCATGTTGATAGGGGCTTTCCCACAACCATAGGTGACAGGGTTACAATAGGCCACTCAGCTATTGTTCATGGGTGTACAATCGAGAGTGATGTTGTCATAGGTTTGAACTCTGCACTTCTCAATGGAGCATACATTTCTGAAAACAGCATTGTGGCCGCTGGAGCGGTGGTAACAGGGAAAAAATATCCCCCAAATTCCCTCATTATGGGAATCCCTGCAAAAGTTGTAAGAGAGGTAACGGAGGAAGAAATAAAAGAAATTATAGACAGAAGCTGGAGAGAGTATAAAGAACTCGCCTCACAGCACCTGAAAATCAGCCAGGGCCTCTGAATCCAGATTCCTAAAATTTTTGGATCCGATCGATTCTTAATAATTATTTTTGATAATTAGTATTTCACATATTCTTTATAAGATAAAAGTCTATTATGACCACTATTTAGAACCTATCGAGCTATTTTGTAGTATTCATAGACTCTCAACACTTTGTTTAAACTTAAAAGGTTTTAATTCTTTTCTCAAATATCAAAAAGCCTTTTCACTAATCATGAGTTGAAAATATATCCCATTTGCATAATTCATCCAAAATGCTTAAATAGTATAATGTCGGACAATAGTAGGACATAGTCGGACAAATGTGATACAGTCGGGTGGCACGTGTCACTCACATGCCACCTAATTAGCTCATATAGGATTCTGGAGGCTTAAAAAATGAGGAAAATCTCGATCAGGCTCACAGACCAGCATTATGAGATGCTGGAATCTCTGGTGATGGTGGGAGAGTATGCCTCAGTTAGTGAGGCGATTAGAGATGCTATCAGGCGCCTGATAGCTGAAAAGGTGGAAGTTATTGAGAGGAGTCAGAGACTTGGCTCCTATATTTAAACCGGGGGAAGTGTGTATGAAATCGTTTGTTAGTAAGGCGCAGAAATATTATGAAGAAGAGCGAAGCAGAAGGCAGAAGGATAACTTCGAGATCGAGGAATTTGGACTGCCGAGAATTGTTGTCGTTGGATGTGGTGGAAGTGGTAACAACACCGTAAACAGATTAAAGCAGCTTGGTGTGGATAGTGTAAGTACTATCGCAATAAATACCGATAAACAGCACCTATTAATGATAAAAGCAGACAAAAAAGTTCTGATTGGTAGAAGTCTCACCAAGGGACTTGGTGCTGGAGGATATCCAGAAATCGGTAGAAAAGCAGCTGAACTGGCAAGAGGTACGATTGAAGAACTGCTCCAAGGTGCAGACCTTGTTTTTGTTTGCGCCGGTATGGGTGGTGGGACGGGCACTGGAAGTGTCCCAGTTGTTGCCGAGATTGCCAAAAAACAGGGTGCAATAGTCATAGGAATGGTTCAAACTCCTTTCAGAGTGGAGAGAGCGAGAATCTTCAAAGCAGAAGAAGGACTTGAAGAGCTAAGGAAACACGCAGACACAGTCGTTGTTCTTGATAATAACAAGCTCCTTGAATATGTCCCAAACCTACCAATTGAGCAGGCCTTCAGTGTGATGGATCAGCTGGTTGCCGAGACTATCAAAGGTATCTCGGATACGATCACAAAGCCATCACTTATGAACATTGATTTTGCAGATGTTCGGGCCATCATGGGTCAGGGAGGAGTTGCAGTAATGCTTGTTGGTGAGACAAAATCTCAGTCAAAATCGAAGGCCGTTGTTGAGGACTGTCTCAACCATCCGCTTCTTGAGGTAGATTACCGTGGTGCTACAGGAGCCCTGATTCACATAAATGGTGGACCTGATTTGACAATTAAAGAGGCTGAAGAAATAGTCGAAAACCTGACCTTCGAAATAGACAGCAGAGCTAATGTGATCTGGGGTGCAAGGATATCTGATGAATTAGAGGGAAGTGTAAGAGTTATGGCAATAATGACAGGAGTTACATCACCAAATATAATATCGAAAGAAGAGTCTCTGACAAGAACCTACAAAAAGACTGAACCGATGTTCGAAACGTTCGACGATAGAATTTTCAGTAAATCTCAGGCCAAGAAAGTCGAAAAGTCGTACATGACTCCACCAACCAAGGTGCATGCCAAAGTTAAGCCATTAAAAGCATCTAAGATAAGCGTAATGGGAATAGACTTTCTTTAATTTCAGCGAACTCATGAGAGCAAAGCGGACATAAACGTAGAAAATTTTTTCTTTTTTAAATTCTTTTTAATTTTATGATTGTTGAACTATCCATTGTTCCAATTGGTGTTGGGGAATCTTTGAGCAATTTTGTGGCCAAGGCCATCAGAATAATTGAGAGATCCTATAAAGAGTTCAAAATTACTCCGATGGGCACAATTCTAAAGGTTAAAAATTTTGAGGAGTTGGGGAGGCTTATTGACGAGATAACAGCAGAGCTAAAAAGAAATGGGTGTCCGAGAGTCTATATCGTGGTTAAGGCAGATGAGAGATTTAAAGAATACGACATCAATTACAAAGTGAGATCCGTTGAGGAAAAGCTCAGATCTGAGTCTGAATCCTGAATTTAAAGTGATGGATAAGATATTCAGCAAGAGTATCAACCGAAGTGAGAATATTTGAAAAAATCGGAAAGTTATTAATAATTAATGTGGAAGATTGATCATGATTTTTGCTGATGTGGGTATAAAGCTTGCAATCCATGAATCACAACATATTCCGGAAATACCCGTTTTCTACATTCATGGATCTGGTGGGAACGGACTTGTATGGAGATTTCAGCTTGAATCGGTTGGAGGGTTTGCGATTGATCTTCCCGGACATGGAAACTCTGAAGATGATGACCGGATTTCCACAGTCGATGACTACGCTCGCTATGTCATCGAAGTTACCAGAGATCTTGGAATAAAGAAAGTGTATTTTGCTGGACATTCCTTAGGCGGAGCCATTGCACAGAAGGTTTATTTACTGAAAAAGGAGATTATAAAGGGGTTGATCCTCGTAGGAACAGGTGCAAGACTGAGAGTTCTTCCCGAGATCCTTTCTGGATTGCAAACCAGCTTCAAAGAGACTTCCGAGAAGATCGTCAACTGGCTCTTTTCCAGAAGGTTTGAAAATGATATGCTGAGGCAAGAGGTTCTTGATCAGATGCTCAAATGTGGTAGCAAAATCACCTTCAGAGATTTTTACGCATGTGACAAATTTGATTTGCTCAATGATTACAAGGAAGGTAAGATAAAAATAGATGTACCGGTTCTTTGCATAGTTGGAAATGATGACATAATGACGCCCCCGAAATATTCAGAATTTTTCAGAGATACTATTAGTGCCGAAGTGGAGATCATCGAAGATGCAGGTCATATGATCATGCTCGAGAAACCCACAGAGGTTAACAGAGCTATTTTGAGGTTTATAAATAAGGATATAAATAAAAGTATTAAAGAAGGTAAAAGGTGATTTTATGGGTGGAATTGTAAGTTGCGGAGTATATATACCAGTCTGGAGGACCAAAAGAGATGAGATAAGTAAATTTACCGGATTTCAGTCGCTTGGTGGGGAAAAGGCCGTTTCTTCATGGGATGAAGATAGTATAACAATGGCTGTTGAAGCTTCAAGAATTGCTGTTGAAAATGAGAATATAAATGTTGCAGAGATAGATGCTGTTTTATTCGCTTCAACAACCGCTCCATTCAGGGTAAAACAGTCTTCCTCTTTCATCGCTGCTGCCCTCGACCTAAATGAGAATATATACACAATGGATATTACGGGTAGCTTTAGGGCTGGAGTTGATGCCCTGATTGCAGCTGACAATCTTATCAAGCAGGGAAAGAAGTCTGTACTTGTCGTTGCAGCTGAAAATATGCCATTTAAACCCTCTACATTAAATGAACAGCTTTATGGAGATTGTGCCGTTGCTTTTGTGATTCAGAGAGATTCTAAAGCCGAGATTGTTGGACATTACAGCATTGCACAACCCCTTCCCGGTGCCTGGTCACTTTATGGCGATAGCGAGATAAGAGACTACGATCCAAGAGTTGATGCAAGGTACGGGTTTGCCGATGCGGTGCAGAGGGCAGTAATGCCACTCCTCATGAATCTTGGTTTAAACCCATTAGAACTCCGCATTGCTCTATCAGCCCCTGATCCAAAAAGTTATGTAGCCACATTAAAGGCTGCAGGTATTAAGCCAGAAGAATTTTTCTTTACTACTATCGGGATTGCCGGATGTGCTCATCCATTTTTAATGCTTGCCAACCTCCTGAGTGAGCCAGGGAAGGTGATCGTTGGAGGATATGGAGAGGGTGCAGCTGTCATATGCATTGATATAAAAGAGAAAGTTGAGACAAATCTGAAACAAATGCTTGAAAGCAAAAGATATCTGAATTATGGAGAGTACATGTTCATGAAAGGTTTCATCGGAGAATCTGCTGCACCTGACAGACCTTCTTATGTAAAATACTGGAGAGATCAGAAGTCAATTCTCAGATGGTATGGTATGAAGTGTAAGAACTGCAACACAATCAGCTACCCGATTTCAAGATGCTGTGTTGAGTGTGGTGCCAAAGATAATTATGAAGAGGTTCGACTCTCCAGTATAGGAAAGGTGTATACTTTTGCGATGGATTATCTGACAGCCCCTGGAAACTACCAGGGAGATGGAATTCATCCACATGTTGTTGCAGTTGTTGATTTCAATGGTGGTGGAAGATCGCTGATGGAAGTATCGGATCTCTATCGAAATGAGTGTGTTTCAGTTGATGATGAGGTGGAGATTACATTCAGAATACTCACAGAAAAAACAGGTTTTAGATATTACGGATGGAAGGTAAGGCCACCAAGAATAATTAAATCGGAATTTAAATCTCAAGAGGTGATTTAATTGTCCGCTAAATCTGCTAAATTAAAAGACAGAGTTGCGATAATCGGAACTGGTGTGACAAAATTTGGTGAGATCTGGGATAAAGATCAGGAAGATTTGCTTGTAGAGGCTGTTTATGAGGCATGCAATAAGGCAAACATTGAGCTGAAAGACGTTGATGCTGCCTGGTGTGGCACATTTTACAATTTTTCTGGAGTAAGCGGAAATAACTTCAGTGATCCCCTGAAATTCTTTGGAAAACCAATAACGAGAGTTGAGAACTACTGTGCAACAGGTATGGACACTATAAGAAACGCCGCTCATGCAGTGGCATCGGGTCAATACGACATTGTCATCGCAGCAGGAGTTGAGAAACTTCTCGATCAGGGAAGCAGAGGTATTCCCTTCATAGAAGGTATTTATCCTGTCTGGATGCCGGGCATTTCTGCCCCAGCTATTTTCTCCTTGGCTGCTAACAGAGCTTTTAAGGAATGGGGTTGGACGAGAGAGGATCTTGCAATGGTGGCTGTCAAGAACCACCATAATGGAGCAAAGCATCCAAAAGCCCATTTCAGGAGAGAAATAACTATGGAGAGAGCCTTAAATGCTCCAATGATTTCCCCACCACTCGGACTCTTTGATTGCAGTGCGGTTTCAGATGGAGCGGCAGCAGTGATTCTTACGACTCCTGAGAAGGCCAAAGAGTTTACTGATGAGTTTGCTACCATCAAGGCGATAGGAATGGCTGTTGAGACCATACACCCATGGCAGAGACCCAGTGAAACTTTCCTGGGCTTTCCTGCTACCGTTAAAGCAGCAAAAATGGCTTACCGTGAGGCTGGAATTGAGAACCCCCGTAAGGAAATAGACTTCGGAATAGTTCATGACTGCTTTACAATAACTGAGCTGATTAATTACCAGGATATGCTGCTCTGCAAACCCGGAGAGGGAGCCGAGCTCATCAGGGACGGTATAACAGCAATTGATGGTGAATTTCCAATTAACCCCGACGGTGGTTTGAAGTCCTTTGGTCATCCGATAGCTGCCTCAGGAGTAAGGATGGTCTGTGAACTTACGAATCAGGTTCTGGGTAGAGCTGAGGGATATCAAGTTGATGCTGAAATGGGTTTTGCACACAATCTCGGCGGGCCCTACTCTGTAGCAGCAGTAACTATAGTCGGCCTGCCTTAGGAGTCTCAATGGACTGAGGATTTGGAGAAAATACAGATTAAAAGGCTCAGAACTCAATAACCCTCATCACTGCTCAGAGGGGTCCTTTCATCATTGCCCAGTCTATGGTACACCTCCAGGAATTTATTTTTATCTTTCTGTTGTTTGGCAAATTTATGCGATGAAAAGGTTGTCGAATTTATTTAGCAAGAAGTTTCTATCCCCTATCTTTTTTCTATCTCCTGTCTTTTTCTGAAAAGCTCGACAAGGTATTTCGCATCATTTTCATCCACGTGTAGATTCGTTACAGCAGAATTATCAATATCTTTAAATCATCTAAACTAAGTATACTATATGACCAAAAAATATGACCTTGCAATTCTCGGAAGCGGTTCAGCAGCCTTTGCTGCAGCTCTGAAAGCATCTGAACTTGGAGCGAAAGTTTTGCTTACTGAATTTGATGAGATTGGCGGGACATGTGTAAACAGAGGATGCATACCCACCAAAAACCTCATTGAAGCATCAATTATTTACAGAAAACTTGTTAAGGACTTTCCTGGGATTGATGTTAAAGTCTCCCTCAACTTTGCTTCACTGATAGCCCAGAAAGATGAGCTTGTTTCTGAGCTCAGACATGCGAAATATATTAGCGTTGCCGAAAATGACGAGAACATGGATTTGGTTAAGGGAAAAGCTTATTTCGCATCGACGTCTGAAATAAAGGTGAACGGGGAAAAGTATGAAGCTGAGAAGTTCATAATAGCAACAGGAGCTCGCCCGGCAGTACCACCCATAAAAGGGCTTGAGGAAGCGGGCTACCTGACATCGAGAACGATCTTCCAGCTGGATGAGTTGCCAGAGTCCCTAATCATCATTGGTGGAGGTTATATAGCTCTGGAGATAGGGCAGCTTTTTTCGAGGTTGGGGAGCGAAGTAACGATCTTAGAAAGAAGTCAGAGAATTTTGAGGAGAGCTGAACCAGTCATTTCAGAATACCTCCGGAAATACATGGAAGAAGATGGGATTGCTGTTTACACCTCGGCATCCATATCGGAGGTTAGTAGGGCTGGAGATGTGAAAGAGGTTGTAATCTCAGTCAGGAACGAGACAATCAGGCTTAAAACTGAGCAGATCCTAGTTGCAGCAGGTAGAAAACCCAACAGTGAAAATCTCGGATTGGAGAAGGTGGGAGTCGAAACGGATGAAAGGGGGTTCATAAGGGTGAATCAGGAGTTGAGAGCAGCCCCTAATGTCTGGGCGGCTGGAGATGTTATAGGGGAGCCGATGGCAACCCCTGTGGCAGCAAAAGAGGGTATTGTTGCAGCGGAGAATGCGGTTGCAGGAAAGCACAGAGTCATGAATTATGAGACTATACCCAGAGCTATCTTTACACATCCCGAGGTTGGAATTGTGGGTTTTACAGAGGAAGAAGCTGTAAAAGCCGGCTACACCTGTGCTTGTAGGAGCCTTTTGATGAGAGATGTGCCAAAGGCAAGGGCAATAAGGGAAGAGAGAGGAATAATAAAGATGGTTACAGACGCTCAAACAAAGAGGATTATCGGAGTGCACATGCTGGGCGATAGAGCTGCTGACGTTATACATGAAGCTGCACTTGCGATAAAGCACAGGATGACCATAGATGACCTGATAGACATGGTACACATATATCCGACCATGAGCGAGGCGGTAAGGATGGTTGCTCAGATGTTTTACAAAGATGTGACGAAGCTGAGCTGCTGCGCAGAGTGAAACAAAAGAATTACGGCTTTTAGTTATGTACTTGTTTTATTAAGACTGATAATGCTTAAACAATTTTCAAAAGGTAAGGGGTGAGTTCATGAGGATTGTTCATATTTCAGACGTTCACTTCGGTTACGAACTTCGCAGAGAAAAGGTGGAGAGAGCAGTAAAGCAGATAAATGAGATTGAGCCAGATCTGGTGATTCTAACAGGAGACATAGGGTTATGGGGAATACACGAGGAGTTCAGGGATGCATATGAGACACTCTCAGATTTAAGGATGGATTTGATGGCAGTACCCGGTAATCACGATGCGAGGAATGACGGACTTAAATATTTTAAACTCCACTTTGGAAGGGCGAGAAAGGCTCTGAAGCTTGATGACTATATAATAGTAGGTGTTGACAGCACCCTGCCCGATTCAGACGATGGTTATATTGGTTCCGAACAGAGGGAGTGGATGGCAGAGAAATTTAGAAAAGGTTGCGTTAATATACTGGCTCTGCATCACCACATCGTCCCCATACCCCATACTGGAAAGAACATGAATGTCCTTGTGGATGCTGCTGAAACTGTAGAAACGCTTATGATGCGCTGCCACGGAGGTATTGTTCTTTCTGGACATAGGCACGTTCCGTACTCAACTAAGTTATTGAGGACGCACATTATCCATGCAGGCACGTTGAGCTCCTACAAGGTTCTGATGCCAGACAACAACTACAACATACTTGAATTCAAGAGTGATTCTATAACTCTGAAGCTAAGATTCATTGATCTTGGGGAGGTAGAAATCGGCACATTCAGAATCAAGCATGAAACTCCAGAATCAACTGGCATATACCACAGGCTGTCAGGGACAAGAAAAGTCCTATTTGTATCTCGCAGCAACGCATGCAGAACAAAAATAGCAGAGGCTATTTTTAATGAAATCTCTCCTGGCAATATGCATGCTGTGAGTGCTGGTACTATGCCCGCTGAAAATATAGATACTATTGCAGCTAAAATTCTGGAAGAATTTGGCTTGAAGGTAAGCAAACCAAGAAAGCTTAGCCAGGAAATGCTGAAAGATGTAGATTACGTTGTTTCCTTTGACGAGGAAATTAACGCTGATGAATACTGGAATATCAGGCATCCAGAAAATGCTGAGGATTGCAGAATGGCAGCAAAAAAAATTGAGGAGCTCACCAGAGAACTGGTTAAAAAGATTTTAGTTTAGTTGGTTTTTATTTCATAAATTCCCTCAAGAATGAGGTCGCATAACACCCTCTAGGCAGGAAAAATCTGAAGGTAGCTCCAGATTCATTTAGCTCAACTTTTAATGCTGAGAAATCAAACGGCATCTCAGCCAGTCTAAAACCACCGCTCGAGGAAAATTCCCTGTGTTCGTGCTTAAAATCATCTAAACCCATACCATCTTCTTCCAAAAACTCCATAATCTTCTGAAAAGCCCAGCTTTCCTTACTTATGTCTAACCTATAACCTGGAACAGGTAATGCGAGAAATGCCCTTCGCTTTCCTACCAGAAAACCGATCCTCCTGATATTCTTCCCAACCAGCGATACATCATTTCTATTAACCGGAAAGGCACCATATGGTTCAATGTGCTCATAAGTAACAAAATCAACATAATCTAATATTTCAATCTCCTTCAGAGATGTGAACTCCCTTATTCTAGTTGATAAAACGCGATTGAAAATCCATGACTGGTATGCATGAGTAAACATCATTTTGAGTGTTTTTGGTAAAGATAACAGAGCCTGTTCCTCATTCTTTCTCTCGATCAGTTTTTGGAGCAGGTTCCTTTCATACCTCAGGTAGGCCGGTAGCTCCCTTATGCCGTATTTGGGATCTCTCGATTCCCAGAGTTCTTCTCTGATTTTTCGCACTTCTTCCCTCTCAAATTCAAAGGGTTTTGCAACATATATCCAGAAAGCCTCCTCATACTCCCTCTTCAATATTTTCAGTCCCACCTGATGGGTGATATATCTGACTGTACCGAATCTCTGAGGGCCAAAATAGTTTGGTATGCCTTTTTCATAAAGTTCAGATTTGATCTGATTAATTCTTTCGTAGAACTCTTCTCTCTCCAGATCAAGATCAGTTATCTTAATTTCAAACAGGTTACCCAGCAAATCCCCCAATCTGAGTGGCCTTCTGGCTCTTCCTGCAATCTCCACTTCAACATCTCTGATTTTGATTTCTTTAATTTTCTCAACGATTTTGTTATCAGCTTTGCTGATTGAATAGTGCTGAGTTGTGAGAGCTCTTTTATCCTTTGTTCCTGCGAATTCGATCCTTTTCCGGCTGATACCAAGTCTGTTTGATAGTACTCTTGCAAAATTCATAGTGTCCCAGTTAACCTTCTTCACTTTTATAATGAGGTTTGATCCGTCTTCATGGAATTCTGGCAATTTTATGATCTCGGTTACCTTAAAAAATTCTGGTTCTTCTTTTAAAATTCCCCCTGTTCCGGGAAAAGAAGTGATGTATTCTTCAATCCCTACATGTTTCTCTGCTGATTTTATTATCTTAGATTCCATTATTTTAGACTCACTCAATTTTAAGGTTGAATCACTTTCAATTTTTTTTCCTTTTGAATGATCATCAACTGATTGTTTTGAGTGTTTCTCAACTTCATCTGCATGCTTTTTTTCCATGACAGGATTATCTGAAATTGCTTTTTTATTTTATCGGTATCCAAACCAATTGATGAATTCGGAATGGAAGAAAGGAATAATATTGGATAGCAATAAATCAACAATTCCAGATAATTAACCAGCAATGCTATACTTAAATCCAGTTCCCCTGTCAGGAGAATGCTCGGCCGAAGATCCTGAGAAGTGTTAAATTCCTGAAATCTAAATCCTGAAATAATACAAAAACTTTAAGTGTTATCACCTGTTTATTTAAGCAAAGGTAAATTTCCAGTGACCTTATCTATTTTTCTTTCCTCATCCGGCCCTATTACAAGGGCGGTAATTGTGCCAGGAGGTATTTCAGTCAAACCAGCATCCTTCACAATTCCGGTAACAAGTCCTTCCCTTTCAGCTTTAGCCCTCAAGATCATCATTTCTTTAAGATCAGAAACCCTAAGAACAATCTTTTTCTGGCCACCCAGCTTCCAGTCTTCAACGACTTTCCTGTCAGCTCTCTCATAACCAATGACTGCTGCATGCGCGACCTGAACTGCAAGCTTACCCCTCGAGAGCTTTAAATCCTCTCTAACTACTATAACCTGTTTGTATTCCTTCATACTCTAAAATTCTTTCATACTCTATAATTCAAACTTGGGAACTTAAATACGGTCAATAACATTCTGTGAATCATTTTCTCGTCCATCCCTGCCAACATCCTCTGAATCTTTTGAATTCACATCGGTTTCTGTTACTTCACCACTCGTTTCAGATTTTGCTCCATCACTCGTCTCTTCTTTTTTTATATCTTCAATTTCCTGAATGTTCTCGATTTCCCTAATTTCTTTTATAATCGCTGAATTTCCATGGGATTTCTCAGTTTCTGGCTTCTGGAGGTCTGTGTCAAAATCCTCTTTCTTTCCTGATTCTGCTGATGCTGCAGATTCTCCAAATCCAAATATCTTCAGTTCTTCTAAGCTAACAGGTTTTGATTTTTTATTTACCCAATCCCTACCCGTTTCTGCTGCGAGCTTTTCATCATAGGGTAAAAGATGGACTTTATCCCCTTCAACCCTATTCACATTTGATAGGGGGACACCTATAAATTCTGCACCAATTTTAACAATGAGATTTCCTTTATAAACATCCACAGTCTCGCCAATCTCCTTACCATCAACATAAACAAACTTGCAGATCAAATCATCCATCCTTTTCACCGGAGTCACATTCAATAAATAAGTAAATATAAGTTTGTCGAAAATGATGCCATCTTAAAAAAGATTATTCACAAGACTGAAACCCAGAAAACAAATTAAGATCTCCTAAATTTTACTTTGGAATTCCGCAGATGATATTGGATAAGAATAAGTCAGGATATCAAAGGGCCGATTCAGAGAACTCACAATAAACCTATCACCCTCAACCTCTTTATCCTCAGCCCCATGTTTAACAACATCTTGCGATTCAAACCCATAACTTTATTAAACACACTCAGTTGCCATTTCAGTTGTATATGCCAGGACATCCGACAGGTACAGGAGACAACCCGAATGGTAAAAAGAGTATCAGTATACTGATCCCATTCAAACTCCAGAACCCTAAGACAAGATTGTCAGGTATTTTGGATCCTGAAGAGAGAAGGGAGCTGGCAAAACTAATGTTACTCGACGTTCTTGACTCCATTGCCTCATCTATTCATCATATATCCAGTAAGTTGGATAAAATCATAATAATCGTACCAGATGAGGAAACTGAAAATGGGTGTAAAAAATTCCTGGAAAAATTCAATAATTCGGTTGTTGAGGTAATAAAAGATAATAGAAGTCTTAATGAGGCAATTAACAACTATATCGACAGAACTCATAAATCTGAGCCAGATTCCAGAATAGCAATTATCATGGCTGATTTACCCCTCCTCAGCCCGGAAATTATAGCGGAATTTCTTGATTCGGGAGAGGACGTTGTCCTTGCCCCAGGTAGGAAGGGTGGAACAAACCTTCTACTGATTAACAACCTTGCTTTCAGAGTTTCATACCATCATGGTAGTTTCATGAAACACATTGAGATTGCAAATTCATTAAATTTAACCCACAGAATTTTTGATTCCTTTTATGCAGGAATAGACATAGATGACAGTTCCGATCTCCTTGAACTGATGATACATGGTGTGGGAAAAAGGTGCTGGAATTTTCTTTTTTCCAAAGGCTATTATGTAGATACAGAGCAAAAAGATCCAATAATAGGTAAAAAAGGTTAAAAATGAAAAATGAGGTTCTATTATAAATATTCATAGATTATTACATATCGAGATTAAACCACAGAGGGTCTAAACGATGGTGGTGTTTTATAACACACTTTATAACACACAACCGCAATTTTCGGTACTGGAGAGAGATTTCGAGAGAGAAGCCTATTGAATTATCTATGGTAAACGTTTTAAATTAGTAAGATGCGACTTTAATAATATGCTCCCTGACTACTACCAAATACTATTGAAGATCTACGATAAAGTTAAAATACCTGTACTGGAATACATAGACGTTCCCGACAGTGTGGAGGTTCTTGATGAGTACTGGCTTGTGCCTAACTTCTCAAAGGTCCAGATAAGAAGAGACCTGGAAAGTTATAAAACAGAATATATGTTAATTGAGCCTGTTGTAGCAAGAAATGAACTCGAATTGCTCAACTTTATATATGAGGATATTAGGAAAAAACTTGTTTTAAAAGAGTTCCTCCCAGATACTCAGACAAAGACTACCATATTATTTGAGACCTTAGATGAACTAATGGATGAATATGCTCTGAGGGTGGAGGATGAGTTAACATTGAAATTGCTATATTATTTCTTCAGGAACTTTTTCGGTTTTGGACCTATTGACAGCTTATTAGTGGATCCATACCTCGAAGATATTTCATGCGATGGTTATGACATTCCTATATATGCCTTCCACTCAAAATATGGAGGTTTGCCAACCAATGTTAAATTTTCAAAAAATGAACTGGATACGCTCGTCCTATTACTCGGCCAGAAATCGGGCAAACATGTTTCATATGCCACCCCTTTAATTGATGCTACACTTCCGGATGGAAGCAGAATCCAACTCACATACGGTTTGGAAGTAACCACAAGAGGTAGCACGTTCACAATTCGTAAGTTCAAAGCTGAACCATTCACGCCCATCGATTTGATTTCCTTTGGCACATTGAATTCAGGAATACTTGCTTATTACTGGTTACTTATTGAGAACAAGATGAGTTTTATGGTGATAGGTGAGACTGCGGCGGGAAAAACAACAACTATGAATGCTTTAATGATGTTCATTCCCCCCGAAGACAAGGTTGTTTCTATTGAAGATACGAGAGAAATTCAGCTTCACCACGAGAACTGGATTCCTGGTGTTACAAGGTCAGGTATAGAGGGACAGGATATAGAAATGTATGACTTACTGAGAGCAGCACTCAGACAGAGACCTGACTATATTATAGTTGGTGAGGTTAGAGGGGCAGAAGCTCAGACACTATTTCAGGCAATGTCAACTGGACATGCAGCATATTCCACCTTTCACTCAGGTGACGTACAGCAGTTAATTTACAGACTCGAAAATGAGCCTCTCGAAGTTCCAAGAGTCATGATCCAGTTCCTTGACTCAGTTATAATCCAGTTTATGTGGGTCAGGAAAGGTGTTCGAAAGAGGAGAGCAAGAGAAATCTTAGAGATAGTTGGCATTGATCCTGTGAACAAAGACTTGCTTATAAATACCGTATTCAGATGGGATCCACCATCTGATACATTTACACAGGTTGCAGATTCAAAAAAGCTTGAGAAAATAGCAGAATTATCTGGAGCTGATATTACAGAGCTTATTGATGAACTTGTGAGGAGGAGAGAGTTTTTAGAGATGATGTATAAAAAGAATATTAGAGATTACGTGGATGTCACGAAATACATTCACATGTACTACAGAAACTCTGAAAAGGCAATTGAGCTGCTGAAAGAGGTTGAGAGTGGTGAAGAATGACGCAAGTAAAGATCTTTGTCCCAATAAGTTTTGTAAGGCTATCTAACAGAAAAGTAAAATCTAAACCAGAAAAATATGCCGAGCTTGAAAAAGCATTACTGGGTGCACGTCTACCCATGACGATTCAGAGATTAATTGCGATAAGCACATTCTACTCATATGTTTCCCTTGTGGTGGGATCTGTCGTAGGTATAGTTTTTTTCTATAAATTTATCCCACCAGCATTCTTACTCTTCATTTTTAAATACACTCCCTTCTACGACTTTGCTTTACAATATTATTATATCCTGTCAAAGATCTATGTTATTATTGGACTCGTCGCTGGTTTAATTGCTTTCAGAATGACCAAGTATCTCATTCTCTCTTACCCTTATTTCATTGCAAACAGGAGAAAAAGTGAAATCGATCTCTACTTACCTCATGCAATAAACATGATGTATGGTATGGCTGTTGGAGGTTCACCGGCTTATGAAATCATTAAAACAATAGCCACTTCCGAACACCTTTTTGGTGAAGTAAGTAAAGAATTCGGAATGATTGTAGAAATGGTTGAAATTTTTAAGGACGATATGTATACTGCGATGAGGTTTGTAAGAGATAGTACTCCAAGTAAACAGCTATCAAATTTTATGGATAATTTCATATTCATCCTGCAAGGTGGTGGAAAAGTATCTGAGTTTTTAAAAGGGAAATCTCAGGAGTATATAGAAGAGCAGGAAGTAGCTTTTGAATCATATATCGAATTCATGGGGCTGATTGCAGAGATGTATCTTTCATTATTTGTTCTGATGCCTTTATTTTTACTGGTCATTCTGGTCGTAATGAAGATGATGGGCCAAGAGATGTTGAGTGTATTTAGAGATGGAATTATTATTATATTGCCTATCGCCTCATACATGCTTATCTTCCTTATTCAGTCTGCCGTACCCTCCCCAAAAGTCAAACTGGAAGAGTATGAAGAGACCTACGAGCTTATCAAGGTCAATACTGTCGATGTTGAGAAAAGTACATTTACTGTTGACAGATCCAGAAGATTTTTAAAGAAAATTAAAAGATTCATATTGCATCCTTTCAAAGAAGGTGTGTATACTATACAATTCAGAATAATTATTATTCACCTTTTCATTGTAATGCTGCCTGTACTTTATCTAACATACAAATACTTTGAACTGAGTAGTGCTTTAGTGATTTCTCTATCTGTTCTGGCTGTGCCCCTGATACTACTAATAGAGATAAGGGACAGGATGTTGAGAAGAGCAGAAGAGAATATCCCGGATATCTTTGCTGAACTTGCAATGCTGAATGAAGCTGGGCTGAGCATATTCGAAGGTTTGAGAATACTAGCATCCACTGAGATGGGGATACTGACAAAAGAGATTTCAATAGTCAGAAGGGAGTTAGAATGGGGGGTTCTCGTACCAAAAGCGTTTATACGTATGGGTTTAAGGTTGAAGAGTGATTTAATGGCAAGAGTTGTTCCAATTGTGGTTAAAGCATTGGAAACGGCTCCAACGATCAAGGATGCTTTCAATACAGTTTCCAGATATGCAAGTTCTGAAGTGAGGTTTAAGAGAAGGCTTAGGAGTAATATGTTATTATATGTCGTAATTGTTTACATGTCAATTGCAATATTTCTTTTTGTTAGTTATATAATTCTGAAAAACTTCCTCACAGCTTTTGCTGGTATAGAGACTGGAAGGATTGGAGGAGGTATTGAGGGGATGAGTTTTGCATTTGATTTGAACCTAGTGGAGGAGATTTTCTTCCAAGTAACAATGGTTGTGTCTATTTTTTCGGGTTTAATAGCTGGAGCAATTGGGGAGGGAAAAGTCACATCGGGATTGAAGCATTCGTACATTTTTGCCATAGCAACATATGTAGTCTTTTTTTATTTGATTTAAATGATTTTGATCTGGCTTAATACTATTTTAGCAAATCAAGTATAGTCGTTTTTTCCTCCTTTCTCTGGAATATGCTGAACAGAAGACGTTTTCTTTTAACCCTTACTTCGAACTTTTTCTGTATCTCTCCGAAATTTGATTTGATATTTATCTCAACAACAAAAAATCCTTCATACATGGGGACAACATTGACTCTCTTCTCAATATGCATCCCCTTTCTTATCTGAGGTAAATCGAACAATTTTTCAGATATCTCGAAATATTTTTCTAAATCTGTCAAATCAACATTTATATTCTCCAAAACCTCATCAAAAAAGTTGTAAAATTTCAGTATGACTTCAAATGGTCTATTGACCACGATCTTTTTTGGTATTATCACCTGCATCTGTAAAACTTTCAGATCATTCATTGCTTTATTTAAGAGTTCATAAGCTGATCCATACTCTTCTTTCTTATATAATTTTTCAACATGCTTAGATAATTTTTTGATCTTTTTGGGCTTTAATTTCTTTGCTGCCTTAACCATCTCATTCAGTTTTTCAAACTCTTTCCTTACAGTTAACCATGGAAGTGGTAAAAATTTATAATCGTAAGTTTCCTTTTCAATTTGAGTGATGCGACCATCCAAGGTCAAGGTCACAACTTCTCCCCCTAAAAGATATACTTTTATAACATTTTCAACAACCATATCAAATATTATCCTATCAAACTTCTGCCTCCAGAGCATCTCACCATCATGAGAGATTATACAAAGCTCATTTTCCAGAGCGGCTGCTATAACGCCATCCTCCTTTACAAGAGTTACTTTCCCAATATAATTTTCCCATAGTATTTTACCACTATAATCTATTGCATGCACGCCTTTTTCGCTGCCGACCACAGCAAAATCCTTTAGATCTATCGAAAGAATTTTCCCTTTAACCTTCTTTGTCAGTATCTTCTCGCCACGTATGTTCAACAGCCTTAGTTTCTTTTTTTCTCCAAACGCCAGATACTCACCAAAATGCGCTATTGCTGAAGCTTTAGTTTTCTTCTGCCATATTATTTTCCCCTCTTTATCGAGAAGTAAAACATTCCTTTTCGTTTTAATTGCAATATGTGTGTCAACACTTATCGAGAAAATAGGTTCATCAAGTTTTATTCTTGTATTATCATAATACAATATGTTTTCAAAACAAAGATAGTTCCCACTAAATAATTCTCTACAATACACCCACTTTTCCTTAGGTTTGATCTGTGTTACATCCACCTCTGTTATTTCGTCCAACTTATTTTCCATCAGCAATTAAATCTCTATCCTAAACCATATTAAAATTTTTCGCATGATTCTACCTCAATAGGATTCTTTCAACCCTCAACAATTAAAGTCTTTTTAAGAAATATTGCAATAAAACCTCACAAGAGATAAGAGATATATACAAGGCCCTATAGTTTTCGTATCCGTGAAATACTGCCGAAAATTTTATATATACGATGTTTCAAGAAATAATGACGATGGTTTGGAGGTGAAATATATGAAATGGTTAAAAGATGAGAAGGGTGTAAGCCCAGTTATTGGAGTAATACTAATGGTGGCGATAACGGTGGTACTGGCGGCTGTGATAGCGAGCTTCGTGTTTGGAATGGGATCTGACATAGCTAAATCACACGATGTGGGTGTAAAGGCATTTCAGAGGCAGGATGACATTTATATAACGGTAACAGGAGGCACCGACTTAAGTTCATTGGTTATGTTAAAAGCCACTGTATATCCTGATGGAGGTAGTGAGGTCAGTGAATATTATTACAACGACGCTGACCAAGGTACAACCTCGACAGATTATAATGACCTAACAAATACGATCGATGCCGGAGCAGTTTTAAAAATAGAAAATCAAGGTACTGCAGGAGCTAAAGATCGTGTAGTTGTGGTAGGATATTTCACAGACGGTTCTGAAGAGATAATTTTAGACACATACGTGTAAAACTGAATTTTAAATTTATTTTTATTAATTTTAGATTATATTTAATTTAGAAAGCTTTTTTCAGAAGTTGAACTCTATAAAATTATTCTTCATTCTGTTACGAGTGAAAGTTATCATCCCAAATATCGTATGTATTTCTGCCCCATACTACTTTATTTTGTGGAAATTGTTGAGTTGGTGAATGTCTACTGACAGTCCAAGCTCAAATTACCTTTTAGAATATAACCAGAACTCTGTCCATATAAATAGATAATTCCCTCCTCCATAGATATAAAATAGAATTATGTATTCCAATCAGTTGCTAAATCCTGATCTAAACAGTTTTAAACAAGATCTTCGGATTTTCTTTATCAGCTACAGACGTTAAGAGATCAATCCAATTTATAATTTCTCTTGCTCCACTTCTTAAATATGCTGTCCCAGCATAATGCTAGTTATAAATATTTTGAGATTGCATCTTGTTGCTACATTGCCGCATTTTGATAATAGCTGTAGTTAATCAGAGACTTTTTATATCCTATTTTACTCGAATTTAATTAATGATTAACCTTCGGGACGTTTCATTTATAACTCTTTTAGCACTGATGTTGGCAGTGTCTTTGAGTTATCCAAAAGTTTTCCTTAACGATGAATGGATAACAGCAAACCAGGTTCATAGTCTTGTTACCGGTGATGACATTTTTCACCCTGAACAAAGAAAATATGGTGATAAACATAGCGAATATTTAGTATACACGCTTGCTCTTCCGATTCTATCATTGCCAATATATTATCTCTTCGCTCTCTTAGGAGATAATTTCCGACTATTCATCATAGCTCTCTGGTTCACCCTCTGTCTTTTTATAATATTATCCACATTTATTCGAACAAAACGGAGTAATACAACTTACCTTCTGTTCGGGCTAGCCTATGGAGTTATTTTATTTTTGTTTATTTTAAACACCTATTATTATAAGCCTTTTGAATTTGAACGCTATGGAGAAGTTGCAGCAATAGTATTTACGAACCACATCGCATTTGCACTTTTATGTAGTATTACTTACCTGATATTCTATGAAGTGTTTGAATCCAAAGTTTACGCGGCTTTTGGCGTACTAGTCATTATAACATCCTCCTCCTATTTGTTTTGGGCTACAAATGCCAAAGACCATGAGCTTTGTGCCTTGGTGTTGAGCATAATAATATATTTCATGATAAAATATATAAAATCCTCAAGAATTGAATACCTTATCTGCTCTTTTATAGGAGTTGGCTGGCTCGGCTGGGTTCGGCCTGAATTGGGCGTTTCCGCCTTTCTTACTCTCATCTCCTTCATATTTGTCAGCTCAATCCTAAACAAAAGCATTTTTCAAGCTTTCAAGAATATTCTTATAGGTTCAATATCCTGCATTTTCGGTGCAATACCTCTGTTTATTAACAATTATTGGGTAACAAAAAACCCGTTAATACCACCCATGAAAATGCAAATTGCTGAAAAAGTTACTCAAGTTGTGATAACTGAGACCAACCAGACTGCTGTTCCCCAGGTTATGACGAAAATTAACACCATATCACTTTCCATGCAAAAAGTAATAAGTGTTATAATAAACCAGTTCTCAATTTCATTAAATAAATTACCTAAAGCAGTTTACGGCATATACATTGACCCTCAGTCTCCGGCAATTGCGGGTATTTTCCAAGTATCGCCATTATCTACATTGGTTTTAGCGCTTCCCTTTTTAATCTTATTAGTCAAACCCAGGCTTACCATTAAAGATAAAAACATCTATATATTCTTAGTATTATTGATCCTTTTTCTTAATGTGGCATATGGAAGAGGCTTTGATTCGTTACATACAAGCCGAGGATCTGGTTTTGATATTAGATATCTATCTCCTATTTATTTACCACTTTTGATATTAGCAACACATATTTTTAAAATAATTCAGATCCCTGAAGAAGAGATGATTAAGGTCATTAAAAGATACCTAATATTACTTTCTACACTTCCTTTAATTCTTTTATTGTACATTCTAAACTATAGTTTTGATGTCCCCTCCTTTACAGCAATTCACTCCCATGTTACTTGGGCACTTGTAATCCTTTTGTATATGTCAATTATATATGCACTATGGAAACATAACTTTAAATATTTTATATACTTGACTGGAATTGTATTACTATCATCTTCGCTGTGGATGATCTCAGTAACATTTCTGTTTGCAACAATCAAATTTGAGGGCTATCACTTCTGGCTTCCCGTAACCCAGAAGATTTGGCTAGAAATGTATTACAGACTTATTGAGCCTATGCTTAGTCCCTAAGTTTATTTTTCTTTACTCACTATTTTTTAAGTTTTAGGTCAAAGTCACTACAAACCTGCAGCTCACCACCCTCTGCAACACCTTCTTTCCCCTAAATCCAAGAGTTACAACAGTCTCAACAAAAAGGACATTCAGAGTGGCAAATTTATAAATAGATTTCTTCATATATCTATACAACTTAAGGATGGAATGATTGTTGATAACAAAATAGGAAATAGAAGATCCAATAATAGTTATTCGCTGCAACTCTACAGAGGCAAACAGTCCAATATTTTACCATGATAAAAATTGCAAAACTTACGAAGTGTGCCAGAGAGGTCATCAATAAATTGCCATATCCCTAACCAAACAACTGCATTTAAGGCCAAACCACTAATATCTCTATACCACATATACATTTTTTATATGAATTTGTTACCATATTCGTTACCATTCTTGACATTTGTTTCATTATTTGTCCATACCTTCGTCTTTACTTTCACTTTTCTAATTTGAAATCGATAGTATGTAAATAGTAATTACTAGACCGCAAGAGCAAAATATTTACTATACTTAATACCATAAACTTAACTGTGAAAGAAAAGGCAGTTACCCCCCTCCTCGGAATGATGCTTATATTAATGATTTCAACGACATTATTGGCAGTTATACAGACCTATCAGGTTCCTCAATGGTCAAAAAATGAAGAGTTGAAACATTATAACCGTTTGATATCAGAGTTTTCAGACTTATCCTCCGTATTAACATCAGGAAAATCAGGTACCTTGACAATAGATGCTGGGCTTGATTATACAGATTATCCCATCCTGATAACCCCTCCAAGTGCTGCATCTACTATATATGCTGAGGATAGAAACATATCTATCAGCTTTAAGGGATTGCTTCCAAATGGGAGTATTGTGAATATAAGCTATATAAACAAAACATCTGCCATATATATCGAACCACAATACTATTACACCTCAGCAGAAACGCTTGTTTTTGAGAACGGTGCTGTTTTTAGAAAAGGCGATAATTACGTATTTCCCGTAACAAATCAAATAATTTTCTCAGGAAATAAAATAACAATCCCAATAGTTGATGCAGATATCGATTCTTTCTCAACAACATCCTCTATAAGTTTAAAACTAACACCGATTGAAATGGGTAGCACTCCTGCAACTCAACTAAACTTACAGTTTGAAACTGAGTTTGGGGATTACTGGAATGACACGCTAAATGAATGGAAGCAGGTGATGGCGAATCAAGGGTATTCCATCGAGTATTCAATCACACCTTCCGGAGAGAGATATGTCGTAAATGTCCATGTTGAAGGTGGTATTGGATTTATCGTTAGCATACCTCAATGGAACGTTGCAAGTGGAGTGGTCGAAATAGAAGAAAGAGGTGTCAAATTTCTGATTGTCAACCCCACAGATATAGTAGTCCCTCTCGGCTCTACAGTAAAAGTCGAAGTCTGGGCTTTAGATAACTTCAGCAGGCCTATTTCAGGAATGAGAGTAAACACAAGCATTACTGGCAACTATATGTCTATAATTTCCTCCTCCCCCATCACAAATCACGATGGGTTATCCTATTTTTATCTTAGGGGAGACAGAATAGGAAGTGGGACGATTGAGTTTTCTTCAGGTTCTGTATCCATCACAGTTCCCTATGAGGTTATACCGGCTGGAGGAACTGGAACAGGTTTAAATAAGGTTGTTTTAAATCCCATACAGGATGCATACGTTTCTGAAAAGAAAAAGAACGATAACTATGGAGACTTATCATACCTAAAAATAGGCAGAAAAGGTTCGGCAGAAAAAGAACTTCGAACATTTATCCAGTTTAATCTTTCATCTTTGCCCTCAAATGCAACAATATATCAGGCAAAGCTCAGAATGTACTTGTTTGAAAGCAATGTAGGCAGTAGTTTCAGAGTATACACTGTTCACAGAGTTTTAGAGTCATGGAATGAATCGAATATTACCTGGAAAAATAAACCAGACGTTTCAGAAAATTCGACTTCGTACCAGATCATCCCGCGTGAAGAATTAGTGAGGGCGTGGGTTGAATGGGATGTTACTGATGATGTGCAGGCGATTGTAAATGGAGAGGAAAACTATGGTTGGATGATAAAAGATATAAAACCAGAAAGTAGTAAATGGACAAAATTTTATTCAAGAGAGTATTCCGAAACAAACCTAAGACCACAACTCGTAATACAATACACTAATGTTAGCTATACTCCAACACCCACTCCCACTCCAACCCCAACACCTACACCTACTCCAACACCTACACCTACTCCAACACCATATAATGTACAATTAGTGGCAAGCAAGGATGGTATATTACAGAAGGATCACTACATAGAGTTTGAAGTTGCTGGACCATGGTCTTACATCAAGATAGATGCAGATACATACTACCTAAATATAGGCACTACGGTAAAAATCCTGTTAAAAGAGGATAAAAACAGAGCAAAGGTCTATATGAGTTCCAATTCAATTTCAAAATTCGATGTTGGCAGGGTAAAGTTGTACCTCAACGGTTCTTTTGTGAAAGAAGGCGATATAAAAAGCATATGGATTAGCCAGTATACCGGATTTTCATCAACACTTTATATGGATGTACCACCACACTTAAGCTGGACGCAACTTATAATAGATGGAAATGTTATAATCAACGGCATAAACGGATCCAGAATTCAATTCTGGAACATAACCCCCAATAACTCGGATCTATTTAGCTTAGACATTAGACCCAATAACATCTATCTCGTAGGAGAAGTGAGTGAATACAAAATTGGCTAAAAACTCTAACTGGCAATTCAATGAATGAGTATATATAAATCTCTGTAGAACGATGATCTTATTAGATGTGGCAAAAGTTTTTTAATATCGTTAGGGCTACCTAACATGAATGAAAGAGGACACATACATCAGAGTGGTTTACAGAGCCTTTGAAGATGGAGTCGAAGTTGTAGGACCAAGTTATTTTGCCAGCAAACTGGGAATTTCCAAGGTAACAGCTCAGGAAGCTCTGCTGAAACTTGCAAGCATGAATTATGGTGAGTACATTCCAAAAAAGGGATTTAAGTTGAACAAACTCGGGATTGAAAAAGGCAAGAATGCGACAAGAAAACATAGGCTGATAGAATGCTTTCTCCATGAACTCGGTTTAAACTCCAAGATCGCATGTGATGAGGCTACGAGAATCGAATGTTATGTGAGCAATACACTGATTGACACGCTAAAGGAAAGATTTCAGGAAAGGGAATTTTGCCCATGCGGCAAGGAGATAAGGTGATCTTATGAATATGAGATTGAGATTGATGACCGCAGTTTTCCTCATTGTTATGCTGTCTTCATCCGTTCATGGTTTAAATGTGGTGTGCTCAATCCCTGACCTTGTTCCGATCGTTAAGGCAGTGGGTGGTGAGAGGGTTCATGTTACCAGTATAATGCCAGCAGGAAGTGATCCCCATTCCTTTACAGTCTCCAGTTCTGCAATGGAGAATATAAAAAATTCGGATCTGATTGTTCTTGCCAATTCCAATCTCCTTCACTTCGAGGAAAAGATTAAAGAAGATAATTCACTTAAATACCTGGATTTCGAGGATTATGAAAAATATGGAGCCACGCTTGATGTGTTTCCAAAATTCGGAGAGAACCCACATGGATACTGGTTGAAGCTGGATAACGGTATAGCAATCGCAAAAGCAGTTAAAGAGAGGCTTTCATCGATCTCACCTTCAGATAAAGAATACTTCGAGAGAAATCTCGAGGTTTTTATAAATGAAGTTGAGAGTGTGAAAAGAGTTACAAAGGAAATCGTGAAGATGAATAAACTTGAGAACAGAACATGTGTTGCAGCTGTTCCAGGAGTTTCCTATATCATACAGAATATGGATATGAATGTCGGCTCGGTTTTGCTCGGAGAGGGGATTGGCTTTGCCAGTGGATCAGAGATTTACGAAATTGTGAGGAAACTAAAAAATTCGGAATACTCTTGCATTGTTGTTCCAAAATTTATGGAGAACGCAAAAGCAGGAGAGATCGCCAGACAGCTTTCCCAAGACACTGAAAAACCGGTCATCTACGTTAAATTCACCATGGCTGGAAAAAATGATAGCTATACCAGCTTACACCTTTACAACCTGATTAAATTCTCTGTTGAGATTGAGGATGTTGCAAACACAAATTCCAACACCGGTAACGGATACCTTAGATACACCATCTTTATTCTCATTTTTGTAGCAATAGCTGAAGCGATCCTGATACTGAAGATGAGGGTGAAAAAATAGATGTTCAGAAGATTAACGTAAATTGAGAAGGAGGAAGAATATGTATCCAGTAGTCTTAAAGGATGTTGAATTCGGTTACAATGGAGAGGAAGTTTTGAAAGATATCACTTTCAAGATTGATGAAGGTGAGTTCGTTGCAGTTATGGGGCCAAATGGATCCGGAAAAACTACACTATTAAAACTCATTCTGGGACTTTTAAAACCAAAAAAAGGAAAAATTGCTGTATTCGGAGTTGATCCATCTCGAGATAAAGATAAAATACAGAACTTTATCGGGTTTATGCCACAGAAGGAGCACATCTCATCCAAATTCCCCATTTTAGTTAAAGATGTAGTGTTGCTTGGCAGGCTTGCGAGGAAAGGAATAGTTTCAACAATCAATGAAGAGGATATGGAAAGAGCTAAGGAGGCTTTAAAAGCCGTTGGACTTGAAGATTTGTGGGAGAAAAGGTTTAACGAGCTAAGTGAGGGGCAAAAACAAAGGGTTCTTCTTGCGAGAGCTTTAGCGGTCGAACCCAGAATTCTTTTACTCGATGAGCCTTTTAACGGTGTCGATATACCCAGTCAGAATAAAATTATCGAGCTAATGGAAGACCTCACCAAAAAGGGCACAACTGTCATAATGGTCGTCCACAATATCAATCCCCTGCTCCACCACATTCACAAAGTTATCCTTCTCAATCGCCGGTTAATTGCTTTTGGAGAGGTTTCAGAAGTTTTGAAGGCTGAAAAAATGATTGAAACCTATGGTGCTTCAATACCCATTATTGTCTGCGAAGAGGGTTTTGCGCATCCCTTATTCGGTGATACACATGGGTAATTGACAGGTGGTGCTCGTGAACCTGGATAGTATATTCCACCAACCATATATGATTCGATCCATAATAGGTATTTTTCTCATAGCTGTGAATGCATCCATCGCAGGATCCTTTACCGTGTTCCGGAACGTTTCCTTTCTGGTCGCAGGAGCGAGTCATTCAGCCCTTGCCGGTGCTGCTCTGGTGATTTTACTTGAAACTTACAACATAGTATACATCAATCCACTCTTTGGTGGAATTCTATTTGCTGTACTTCTGGCACTATCAGCTGGTTATGCGTCACAGGATGAGGGGATCAATACTGCAATAGGAATATCATTTGCCATGTCCATGAGTCTGGCGATTCTGTTTATTTCTATGATTAGAGAGTACGCAGCAAGAGTCTGGGGGTTGCTTATAGGAGATCTTCTTCTTCTCACCAACGATGATTTGATCCTGATGTTTATTTCAACTATTATAGTAGTTTCAATTGTCTTGCTGTTTTACAGATCTTTTCTATTTATATCATTCGATATCGAAGGAGCTATGGCTTTCGGGATAAATGCAAGCTTGCTTAACTACCTCCTTCTTGCAATTATAGCGATATCAGTTGTGGTTTTGCTTAAGGGGGTTGGGGCCATTCTTGTTTTTGCGATGCTCGTTGCGCCAGCTGCTGCAGCCAATGAGGTTGCCAAAAAGGTCAGAGATGTCTTCATTATTTCTTTCTTTATTGCACTTTTCAGCGGATTTTTTGGACTTTTCATTTCCTTTTTCTTTGAGGTTTCACCCGGGGCAATCGCATCCCTAACTGCAACATCAATTTATTTCTTCGCAATAATAACCAAGAAGTATATACATTAATTTAATTTTATTTTCCAATTTTCCGAATCTATATTTTATTTACACACTTTTATCTTTTATAATTTTGCTTACGCCTTCAGGAGAGAATTTGTTGAGTATGTCATCCATAGATAGATTTTCACCAAGCAGCTCACCATTAACCACAATGGCCGGAGCAGTTATACCTTCAGTCGGATAAAGAATTTTTAGGGATAACTCTCCATCGAAGTTGTCAATAAGTTCAACTATTGCCCTCATGACGTTTTCTGTCAACCGCTTGCATCTGGCTCCCGGTGGATTATTTCTAAAAACTTCAATTTCCATGCAAAGCAAATAAATTTTGAGATTTATAAACATTTGCCAATTCATTAAAACTGCTGATGGATTATCATATGCTCATTAAATATTAACATAAGAATTTAGCTTTTGAATCTACGATTCAATTGAGATCGGAGCTTTCGAGGCATCATTTAAAAATACCGAATATTTCAAAATTCAATCTCCATGGTTCTCAGGCTAACGTTTATTAACACTAAACATAACTTATAGGCATGCCACCTCTTGAAATCTTAGCATTTGTCGTCGGAATAATATATGGATTCCTAAATCCAGGAAAGGAAGACAGAATAAAGCTTCTGAAGAAAGCTATAGTCATAGGGATAGGAATTGGTTTAATTATAGGTGCTATAGCTGCGATTTTCCTGCCCATTATAGGAATATTCATCGCTGGAGCCGGAATTATCGCCTTCACGTTTCTTTCAATATATCTTGCCATATTTTTCATACTTGGATCGTTCATCGGAGACATGCTTGAAAGAGCGATTAGATAAAATCGGATGGTTGGATGCTGGAACCAAATGATAGACTGGCTTTATTTAAACCTTGAGTTTCTCGAAACCAAGCTTCTGGAGTTTTTATCTACATGTTTTTATCTACATGAAACACCCTGTCGCAAGAAAAATGATGGGCTCGCCCGGATTCGAACCGGGGACCTTCGCCTCGTCAAGGCGACGTCATAACCACTAGACTACGAGCCCTTTTCTCTCACTTTACCATACTTCACTTTATACTTGGTATGTTTAGCAATCATGCTGTCTCCTTGTTTATGAAGTTTATGGTTATTTTTGCACCTTATAGGGGGTTATGAGTACCTGCATCTAAATTCTGTAATAAGCTATAGATGTGATAGTATCAGTAGTTTGGAAATCTTGAGCCTTTTGTTTTTAATTCTGGATTGTTTTTCGGAATTTTTCAGATTGTTTTAAAGGCATCTGTTTCCTCAAAAAAATTTATATCTACTACTCCAAAAACAAATTATGGAAATTAAAGGATTGTTAGTAAAAATCAGGTTCAAAACATCCTTAAACCAAATTATGCTGAACTTAAAAAGTCTCAGCCCTGGAAAATCATCTCATTACTTCATTCATACAATCCTGCTCATTCTAATCACTCCCGCAATTTTAATTCCAGTAACTGCTGTGGTTGTGGAAGTCGAGATCAATGGAGAGATTAGTCAGGGGACATTCATCACAATCGAAAAAGCCTTTAAAGAGGCTGAAAAAATGAATGCTTCTGCCATTTTAATTATAATTAACACTCCTGGTGGACTTGTATCTTCGACCGAGAAAATCATATCGTTGATTCTTAACAGCAGAATACCTGTAATAACTTATGTTTATCCACAGGGAGCATTTTCAGCTTCAGCAGGTTCTTTTATTCTTATTTCAGGACATATTGCAGCCATGTCAAGTGGGACTTCTGTTGGAGCTGCGACTCCTGTGGGGATCGGTATAACAGGAGTTAGCCCGGTAGAAAACAAAACAATAAACTATATAGCAAGTTATGCTAGGAGCATTGCTGAGAAAAGAGGACGGCCAGCAAATATAGCCGAGAAGTTTGTAACTGAGAGCTTAAGCCTCACATCAAAAGAGGCTTTTGAAGTAGGAATAGTCGATGTGCTGGCGGATACAAAAGAAGATCTTTTTACCAAAATAAACGGAAAGAAGATCAAACTTGATGGACAGGAAGTTACTCTTCACCTGTCAGGCGATATTATAAGAATTCAAAAGCCCCTACAAGCACAGATTTTCGAGCTTATTTCAAATCCTCAGGTTGCTGGAGTTCTCTTTTTAATTGGAGTTTATGGTCTGATCTTCGGTTTAACCTCTCCTGGGATTCTTTCCGAAACCATAGGTGCTATATCTCTGGTTCTTTCTCTTGTTGGTCTTGGAGCTATTGGAATAAACGTACTCGGTATTTTGCTCGTTTTACTGGGTATTGTTTTCCTGGCAGCTGAACTTCTAACACCTACTTACGGCGTTCTTGGTGCTGCATCAGTGATAAGCATAACTCTTGGCACTCTTATGCTTATAGACGAGCCATTAATGCCCATGGGCTTTTACATTTCATTCTACACCCTTGTGGCTGGTATTGGTATTGGTACCGGTGCCGTAATGACCTTCATTCTGATCAAAATATTTCGACTGAAAAAAGCTAGAAAAAAGGTGGGTGGAGAGGCTCTGATAGGTCAAAAGGGTGAAGTTATTGAATTCAAAGATAGAGAAGGATTTGCAAAAATTAGGGGGGAGATATGGAGGGTGAAAAGCGATCAAGAACTTTCCAAAGGGGAAAGAATAATTGTCAGAGAAAGAGATGGGCTTACTCTTATCGTAGATAAAATTGAAGAGTCTGAGGATTGAGAACGAGATAAAATGATAATAGGAAGAGACTGAAATCAGGGTATAACAAAAAAAGGAATTTTTGTCCAAGAACATACCATAGATCAGACTATTAAACAGGTCATTAAAGGGTGATGCATATGAAAGAAGGCCTTGGGGAAGAACTGATCCAAGAGACAGAAAAATGGCTGAAAAAAATAGAGAACAAAATTGATGAGCTCAGTGATAAAAGTGATAGCAATTTCGTTAATAACATCAAAGCATACATTCATGATTCGAAATACTTTATGAAGAAGGGTGATCTGATAAGAGCTTTTGAATGTGTTGTATGGGCATGGGCATGGCTTGAAATTGGTGAATTAACTAATAGAATACATTTTTCCAAAAAAAAATGAAGAGAAGACGTCAACAGACCACTAACATGGTACTTGGTAAACAGAAATCAGAGAATCAGGGATTTGGAGACATATAATTGAGAACAGAGAATTGAGATCGTTCAGGATTTTAACGTTCAGGATTTGGAAATAAGTTTACAAAAATAAAAAGTGATCATCAAGATAAACTAAAGCAGATTAAAGGTATTGAAGACAAAAATCAGATGTAACATGAAGCCTTTGTGATCTTCCGACCAATATCACCCTTGAACCTCAGAATAAGATCTCCTCTACCTGTCTTCACCACGATTTCCGTTTCATTTTCATAGACACAAACTTTGAAGTGAGACACATTTTCTTCAACACTGCCGAGGCCGTTAATGATTTCGATTTTGCCGTTACAATCATCTTCGAGGAATAATTTTGTATTTCTAAATCTCTCAAAATCCTTCAGTGCTTCAACCTGTTCCGAGAGTTCAATGTATCCATTAAATATACTTTTAAGTCGCCTTACTGTCTCGTCTGCACTTATTTTAAGCTTGTGGATCATATATGCTCCAAGAATACAGCCCGTTTTGCTTTTGCCAAGCTGACAGTGAGCCACAACTGGACCGTTTACTGAGTCGATGAATTCCACGGCTTCAGCGAGCTGATCAAGATATGGTGCCTTAAACTCTCCCAGTGGAATATGATGATAATCAAAATACTTTATTTCTTCATAGCAGAGTGGTTCATTGGTTAATGTAAGAATACCCTTATATCCCATGTCTCTTAGCTGTAAAAGTGCTTCTCTGTCTGGAAAACCCATGCCCGCAAGTTTGCCCTCTATGATTATCTTGAAATTCGTGAGAGGCATATGTCCCTTAATTAGGTAAATTTAATAAATCTTTCCCCGTTTTGAGGTCGTCTACAATACTTTGTTGAGGTCTGTAGTCGAGGTGTTCTCAGATTTTTTATATTCATTAAACTTTCAGGTCATGATATTATGGCGAATACGAAGATAAATTTAATTAAGGCAATTAAAATTTATATACGGGTGTTCTTAAACGGGACACTATTTTTATCAAAATCATATAGGTTTTTTATTTTTTTGAGTTCATAGTATACTATTCTGAAATCCATATTAACTCATATACTATATAATGTATCGCGGTTAAAGGAAGTTATCTAAGGTATGGTGTCGAATATGCTGTGTTAGATGGCATTACTCCTACACTTTATTCCCATTTTGTTCCAATCCTTCAAAGAAAACCGGCCAGAAGGGATCCTGATCCGGTATTGCTAATGGAACAATGCTTCCATCAAGACGTCTCATTATCCTTGTTTTAGGGTCATCTGTAACCTTACCTACGACAGATGCATCTATACCTACCTTTTTCAATCTGCGAATTATCTTTTCCGAATGGGTTGGTCTTGCAGTGATGAGAAGGGAACCTTCTGCGATCGCTGATATGGCATCAATGTTGAAGGCCTCGCATACCATCTTAACTTCTTCAGGATATATGAATGAGGATTCATCTATCTCCATGCCAACATTACTGGCATTTGCTATTTCAAAGAGACCTCCAATCACGCCCCCCTCTGTTGCATCGTGCATTGCAGTTACACCACCAGCTTCCATCGCGCTCAGAGCATCTTTAACTACAGTCATTTGTTTACAAAGAGCCTTTGCTTTTTCAACAAGTTCTGGAGAGTACCTTTCAAGCAGTTCTTCTTCACGCAAAACAGCCAGTATTCCAGCTGTCTCTATTGCAGGTCCTTTTGTTAGAATGACATCATCGCCAGGTTTTGCACCAGCAGGTGTGACATAACTGTCTTTATCAGCGATTGCAAATACTGTTATTCCACCAATTGTTGGTGCAGCAAATCCTGGATAATACCCCGTATGCCCACCAACTATCGTTATTTCAAGTTCAACTGCAGTTCTATGAATGGAATCTATGATGGTCTTAAAATCTTCCTCGCTTGTCTGAGGAGGCATTAAAAGTGTGTATGACATATATCTTGGTTTGACTCCCATTACAGCAACATCACTTGCTCCTATATGTACAGTATACCAGCCAAACATCTCAAGGGGTTGCTTTGGAAGGGAGAATATCGGATCTTCTGCAATGATAAGTACCTTGTCATTCCCTATATCAATAACACCCGCATCAACACCTGTTAAAGGAGGTACGATAACAGTCTCGTCTTTTTTACCAAGTCGTTGCAGGATGAATGATGTAAAGGTATCGAGGTCGATTTTGCCCACCTTTTGTGGAGGTTGAAAGCTATGTGAATATAGCCTTGCAATCTCGCACACTTCTTTCGCAACTTCAATTGGATCTCTTCCCACAATTACTGCAACATCTTCTTTACCCACAGCACCAGTCTCATAAAAAACCTTTGGCACCTTATCACCTGCTGCCTTTATCGCCTCCTTTACCTTCCATGGCATTGATGCCCCCTCTTTTTCTTTAATCTCGTCCGGTTCTTTTGTACGGTCAATAACACTGAATGTCCATCCTTTGTTTCTGCAATGTTCCTTCAGCCATTTTACCAAGTGGGGGTTACTTGCAAAGTTTATACCTGCCCTGATTGAAGGGTCAATCTTGCTTAGTTCTATGATAAGCCTTGCCATGTGACTTGATGCACCAAACTTTGGTCTTCCTGCGGCATAAGGCATGCCATTTATAACCGTTATGCGCCCATCAATACCCAAAACATCTTCCGGCCTTTGAGGATCTGGCTTTGCATAAACCAAGTTTGTCCTCACCTCGGGAATTATAGATGCGAATTCCCTGCACCCCTCAATGTATTGAAGTGCCACAAGCATTTTCCCATACATCTCTATTTGAGTATGGTTTAGTTTCATTTTCAAATTCCTCCTTCTTCTTGAATTTAAGCAATGTCACCTAACTTATAATACATGACATTGAGTCGTATATTCTCCCAACTTGGAAAGATGTCTGAAATCTATTTCGAATACATTTCTCGAACTTTGATCATTTTCAGTCTCCTTTTAAGAGTGAACTACCCCACCCTCACGGACGGATCTTCCCACTTCACAGAGAGAACTTGCAAACCTTTGCGAATTGGCCCTTCAGTGATAAAGCCGGTACCTACTCCGATATCAGCAGCTATCTTGCCTTTTTGCACACCAGTTATAAAAGCCCTGTCCCTAACTGCCTCTGAAAAGAAGCTTTTCCACATCTCGTCCCATTGATGGGCTACCTGAGTGAAATAACCCCCGTTACTCACCGGCTTTCACCACTTTTTCCTTTGACACATAACATATAACGTTTTGGAGATAATGCAAAGTTTGTGTAGCGGAACGAGGCCATTATGCTTGAGTTCACGTTTATCTCATCTTTCAGTTTGTCGAGAGCTGAAAGAACGTAAAGAGGATGCAAAGTATTTTTCTGATCTACATCCTTCACCGGAAAATAGTAGATTTTAGCTTTCTTTTTTGTAAACTAGAAATCAGCATGATATATGTAGGATCCGTAGCGAGATTCCAGTGTAACAAGTTCTATTCCACCCACATTTAATCTTGCGTACATGTTTGAGAGATTTGTAGTCTCATTCTGGAAGTGAGTGTGTCCAAGAATCAAACTCTATAGTTCGGGGAAGCCAGATCTGTTGAAGTAATGAGATGATTTTGTTTTTGCCGTCACCACCGACATCCCATATATATACTATCAACCCACATAATATCAACCCGCAGACGAGAACTGTAGCGAGGATAGATGTTCTCCTATTTACTCTTATATCACTCCTCCTCACGGTAGTGGCCCGTCGCATATAAACGCAAATAGCTCATAGCGTTCAATATCTCTTCCATCGTACTTTACATGCAGCTCAAAGCTTCCTGTATGATTGCTTTTAACAAGGGTGGCTGCAAAACCGCATACGGGAGGATCAACAATCTGTCCGACCTTCTCCTCTCTTGAATTGAAAAGGTCAGCAGATATGGCCACGTAATAGTCCCTATCATACTCATTTTTAACAGTTCCGCGAATTATGACAACGGGATCCCCTTCTCTAGCCGAGATGGGGCAGACTGGTGGGCCAGTAGTTTGGTTTGCCATCAGTTTACTGTACTCAAGATGAGAGTCGATCAGGAGTATTTTGCTCTCCCTGTCTCCCAACTTGCAATCGTGGATTTTGTCTCTTCCACGGGAGTAGAGATATTCTCCGGGTTTTGGTGTGAAGCTGACCTCAAGATTAGGTGGAGGCGATTCTATCTTTTCATCTTCAGGTTTAAGCTCTTCTGAAGTTTGAAGTTGCACACAACCCATTATTACTAAATAACCCGCTACTATTGCCAAGAGCAGAATTGACACTCTTTTTGGCATGCTGATCTGCTTCATCTATTTCACCTTGGATTGATGTTCTGCCCGAAACGTTATGCTCTGCTAAATCAATCTGAATTCTATTTATTCCTCCATCTCCCTATTCTTCACCTCCCTCTTTCTTTATAGTCTGGGAACCTTTCTTCATGGCCGAACAGAACATCTCCTTTTAATTTCTTTTTTGGACTGTGTGATGCGATTATATTTCATTTTTGTTTTTGTTCGTTTTTATTTAGATATTTAATTTTTCTGACCATTGCTTGAGAAAATAAAATTTCAGTTATAAGCTAAATGCATGGTCACAAAATAGCGGTCATCTTATCTTGTACTCATGGACACCTAAACAAAATCCAAACTCTTAGTCTTCTCTACAATATCTTCTTCAATTAAGCTGTGATGAACTACAGGATTTCTGAATAGGCTACTTAAAACGAATCGTTCCAAACCTATTCTCAGTTTACCTTTACGCTGAAAACAATCGGGGGGTTAAAGAGATAGAGTAGTAAATTGTGAAGCCTCTTAGCTGTGAATTTCCCAAAAGATCAGAGGTGAAGAGTTGCCGGAACATAATTCGAGAACCAAGTAAGTACTTATGGTGTCACTCCAGAAACACAAATCTGCATGGCTCATTCCAAAATTTCATTGGTTTCGCAAATTTCGACAATACTCTTAAACTTGGCAATCAATTAGATCACCTTTCTACCTGTTCTTCGCTCTCTTTCAGCCTCCTCAGTGCATACACAGCAGCATGACTTATGCTCGCGAACCTGTTTCGCTTGACCTCCCTCTTTATCCACTCCAGAAGGTCATCATCGATTGTGATGGAGACTTTTCTTTTACCCATGCGTATTCTCCCTCTGTTTTGAGCATGAAAGTTGTGACTATATCTCTTTCTGCTCATCGAGAGTATTATATACTCTATAGGATCACCATAGAGTATGAAAATGGATTGAGGTGTATAGGATGCGATTGAAGAAGCTGGCTGAACAATACAGAAAGAATGCGAAGGAAGTTCTGAGCAATCCCGAAAATTATGACGATCGCACGTTATGGCAGGCGAGCATTTTGCTGCAACGGGATATCGAGAAGGCCTTGACAACACTGGCAAGGAGAAATGATGGCTGCATCAGCTGCGCCAACTCAAAGCCCCATGAAAAAAAGCCTTTAGATATCACAACCAGAACATGCGAGCTGGGAATTGAGGGGAACTGCAAATCCTGGCAGCCGATTCTAAGCGGAGAAGGCTAGTTGTCTCAATTCAGCTTTCCCGGGGAATAAATGGTAGATGCTGAAGTGTGATGATGGAATGACAGAACTGAAGCTGGTTATCGAGACTTCAGGATGTTAGACACCTTGCAGCCACCAGCTAGCTGAAATTCAAATATATTAGTGTTTCAGAGAGTTGATTAACCAGCAGAAAAAAAGACTGCATGGGGTGCGGGTGGCTGTCTTTGAGGTGAAAGTTACGATTACTGGTGGTGATGAACTTAACAGTCTCTGTATGAACTGGCCGAATATTCATCCAGTAAAAAACATCATTTTTATGATTTATTCATTGAGAGAGATTTTATTGGAAGTTAAGGTAATCGATTCTTATGCATCTTTACCTTATTTCGCGCATTAATTCTTGCTGGCAAAAATCATCATTCCAAATAACTCTGCTGACCTATTAAAATCGTCTAAAAAATTGAAAACTGAAATAGTGGAAAAACTCTATGTATCTATTTAAACTTTGGAAGAGTCTGTGCGTAACTGAGTACGTCAATGGCTTCCTGAATGGACCAACCTGTACTGGGCATGGAAGTACCTGGCTGACCAAATCTGGCTTTATGTATGAATTCCCATGGGTTATCATTAGCTATGGTACCGATGAACTCAGGTTTCTGCTCGTCAGCGAAATTGATACGCTTACCGTCAGTTCCGTGACAGGAGGCACACGTATTATCATAAAGCTCCTTTCCTTTTTCAATGTTACCTCCAACCACACTTTTATCGTCTTTAATATAGGCATTGGTGTCCACTATGCCCTCCTTAATAAACTTAACAAGATCCCAGATATCCTCATCGGAAAGCTTGTCTCCAAATCCGACCATCGGTCTTCCTGAAATCCCATCCCTTATTGTTTTGAACAGCGTTTGTTCATCCTTATCCCTGGCTTGCAGTAATCCCTTTACTCCAGTATAATGTGAACCCGATCCATATGCCCCTTTAACACCTTCATAATCCCATCCATGGCATTCCTTGCATCTCCATGTTGCTGAGCCTTTTTTCGTCCCTTTGGTGAGCAGATATCCTGGATTATCCTCCTTAGGTTCCGGTGCGCCAGTAACTTTCCACCATTTGTCATAGAGCAAACCACCACGTATCGCATCAGCCTTTTCAAAAGCGCTTGGTGTTGGAGCAGGAGTCGGTGTAGAAGCTGGAGTCTGCTTTTCAGCACACCCACTGAAAACAATAACTATGCCAATAAAAACCAGCACTCCAGCAAAAATTTTGAGTTCATATTCATCAATATCAATAATGTTAATTAAGTTAATAAATTATTTGTTATTTAATTGTTATTTACCCCAATCTTTAATGACCAATTCTGCCCACCCCCTATCTCTCTGGTTATTTTGATCTCATACCTACTGCCATTACTCTTTCTATGGTCTTTTCAACCTCTCTTCCAATAGCATCTCTTACTTCCCTGTACTTCTCAATACCCATCCTTTGAATCCTGTATATTCCACTCTATTGTTTTGCATAGCGTGTAAGGACAGGCATCGATGCAGCCCATTGCAATTATCAAGTCGAATTCTTCAACTATTTCAGACGTCAAAACCTTCGGCTTCTGATTTTCCATCAAAATACCAGTTTCTTCCACCACCTTTACTGCTAAAGGGTTCACATCCCCAACAGGCATTATACCAGCGCTTGAAGCTGTCGCTTTTCTGGTCGCTTTTCTGGCCAAAGCTTGGTTCATGTTTCGGCCATCTGTGATTTACAAGAATTCTCAATACAGACAAACAGGGCTTTTATTATATTTTCTCACCATACAGCCTTCCCCTAAACATCAGAGCCACGTTAACCAAGCTTATGAGTACTGGAACTTCTATTAATGGCCCTATCACCGCTGCAAATGCCTCACCCGATGCCAATCCAAAAGTTGCAATAGCAACAGCTATTGCCAATTCGAAATTATTGCTTGCTGCAGTAAAAGCCAAGGTTGTCGTATTATTATAATCAAGCTTAGCATAGTAACCCATTGCAAAAGAAACAAAAAACATTATGAGAAAATAGAAAATGAGCGGTATTGCTATCCTACCAACATCAAGAGGTATTGAGATTATATACTCTCCCTTTAGCGAGAACATTACTACTATTGTAAAGAGTAATGCGATTAAAGAAGTTGGACTCAGTTTTGGAATGAATTTCTCTTCATACCACTCCTTTCCCTTTCTTCTGAGAAAATAAAATCTTGTTACAATTCCACCAAAGAAAGGTATGCCGAGGTAAATCAAAACAGATTTTGCAATTTCAAAGATTGATACATCAACGATAACACTGCTTCCTGAAATCCATGCTGTTGCGAGGGTTATGTAGATGTAAGCAAGCAAAGAGTAGAAAACTATCTGAAATACTGAATTTAAAGCAACCAAAATTGCTGCCCACTCCCTATCTCCATCAGCCAAGTCATTCCACACTATTACCATTGCTATGCATCTCGCCATCCCAACCATTATTATTCCATTTCTGTATGCTGGGAATTCCGCAAGGAAAAACCAGGCAAGAACAAACATCAAAAAAGGACCTACCACCCAATTCTGGATTGCTGAAAGTGTCAACATTCTTTTTGATTCTTCAGCTCTTGTAATCTTACTCAAATCCTCAAACCTAACTTTTGCCAGAGGAGGATACATCATCCAAATCAAACCTACAGCGATTGGAATTGAAGTAGTACCAATGCTCAATGAACCGATGATATATGCAATTTCTGGATAGACATATCCTAAACCGACCCCTACAGCCATCGCGAGAAAGATCCATATTGTAAGATACTTGTTTAAAGTTGAGAGTCTGCTTTCTTCCATCAAAATACCTCTCTTAACATGGGCCCAATTGTCTCTTTAACACTTTTCTCGAAAATTTCGGCTTTAACAAGGATTAAACAGCAAATTTCACCATTTTCATCGCATCCAGCAATTGTTACGAGCTTATCTCCAGTTTTGATATTGGCTTTCTGCCTCAAATCCTTAGGCAGTAAAATCTGACCTTTATTGTCAACACTAACGACTGTCTCAAGTCTAGTTGCTTTACAAACTTTCATAAATTTAGTAAATTTCGGAATATTTAAAATTTTCTGAAATTTCGGCAGAGTTATAACACACTCCATAACACACTCTTATATAATTTAGCTGCAGGACTCCCAGATAGCTATTTGTCTTATCCCCTTTACAATTCCACAATACACCATATAAGGTGCTATTCTCTATTTCTATCTGGAACAACTTCAATGTCAATGAAACCATCAACCGCATTTCCTGAATTGATACATTTCAAATCTTCTAACTCATTCCTGACTTCCTAAAGAACATCCTTCAAAGCTGACACTTTCCAACGAGTGATAATCTTCAGCGAATATCAAAGTAAAGAGATTGTAACCTCCTATTGTAACAAAGAATTTAATAATTCCTGGACAATCCCTAAACCTTTCAAATAATTTTCAATAGCTTCTAAACTCCCAAGATCCAGTGCTATAATAGCGGCGATAATATTGATCTTTTCTTTTTTATTAGCGGCCTTGTTTTAATTACCTCACTTTTCTGAGTCATCAATCCTCTTTTTCGCTCCCCCATTAATGAAAATCCAATATTCTCAGCAATTCAAATGGTGTTACCCTCTCATTTTTTCCAGTATGGGAACTATTTTTCTGTCTTTTATATCCATGTAATTTACGCATTCGAAAGATTTGAAAAACGTCAAAACTTGAGTTTGAACTGTTGCGATTCTTCTAAAAAACTCGGTATTACAATTTCATCAATTTACGTCTTAATTTATCGGTAAATTAGTGCGGGGGGAGGGATTTGAACCCTCGGACCCCTTCGGGACTAGACCCTGAATCTAGCGCCTTTTCCTGACTCGGCAACCCCCGCTCTCTCTATTCACCCAATGAAGATCAACTGAGGCTCAGACTCTTCTCTTAGTGTTAAATGGATTCTCGGCCTGTTGCGGTTCTTTTGGCTTTTAGAGGTTTCTCCTTGGCTTTTATTTTGTCCAGACAGATATATATTTGTGTCCATTCTACCACCTTAAAGATGATTTATTAATGTTGTGGTATTTTAAAGAGGCAGTAATTAAAGACAACATTTTAAGATATTTTATATTCACTTATCTATCCATGATATAACCATAAAAACCACAAAAAGAAGAAACAGAAATACCATAGCAATAACTATGACTGGATTAAAAACTCACCTATTTGATTATCAATCCAAGATCATTCAAAATTCCATAAACAAACAATACAAGCAAAATGATTACTATCAATGAACCAATGCCAAGTACTGTCTACATCACACCATAATTCGTTCCAAAAGGACATGACAAAATTAAATTTTTGAAAAATTCAACAACTTCCGAACTTTCAAGATAAAGAATACAATCTCTGACCTTTTTGGCAATAATATCTGTCATATTTTCTTCAATGCCATTGCAACCCCAGTAAGAATCAATATCGCTCCGAAAATTTGCAGTTCAGTAAAAACTTCACCATAGAATGCAAATCCAAATATGGTAGCTGAAACAGGCTCAACAAGGGCAAAAAGCGGTGCTTCTTCAACTTTGCAGTATTTTATCCCATAGTTAAAGAATGTAAAGGCTATAGCTGTGGGAATGAGTCCGAGACCAATCAACCAAATCACATCTAAACTTCCCAGCGGTATAAGAATCAGCCCTGGCAGTAAAATAAGAGCAGATATTCCCAAATAAATTGTGGTTATTTCAAGAGACTGCATCTCTTCCCTCAATCTTTTAATAACAAAAAAGTAAACCGCATAACTGAACCCTGCAATGAGACCAAACAACATCCCCATAGAAAAATAACCCTGTGGACTCAACATAAGATAGAGACCTGAAATACTCAGTGGAAGTGCAATCAAAACTGTTCTGTTAATTTTTTCCCCTTTAAGATAAGCAATTAATATAACATAAATCGGTGCCATATATAGAAGTAAAGCTGCCATTCCTGCTGGAATGAGCTGAATCGATGCCACATAGAATGTCACAATAGCGACGTTGATAATTGCCATGTAAAACAGCAGTTTCGGAGAAGTTATGACAATTTTTTTTCCTCTGAGGAGCATAAAGGCAAACAAAAATAAAAATGCAAAAGAGAATCTGAAAAACGTTATGTGAATGGGATTAAGAGAGAGATTCCTAACGAAAACTACCAAAGAACCCATGAGAATTGCTCCAGTAAAGATGAAAGCGATCCCTCTAATCTCGGACATGAATCGATAGGTGGTGCTTGAGAATATAAACCTGTTGCGGAAGTTTGATTTATGGCAAATAGGATGTTTGAATAGATATTCTGCTGCAATACAAATAATATTTTAAAATATATTAGATTAAATAAGTTGTTTGAAGAGATTCAAAAGAGATTGCAAGAGGTATATGGGGGGTCAAGTTGTATATTAGAGAGTTGAGCAGCACAACGTAATCCGTATTCTCAAAATAACAATAAATGAGGTGGGCAGGCCTCAGGTCGATCCGCTTTACAGAGGGCTACTCAAGCCACCCTCTCCTCCCCGCAACCCCGAAAGCGCTGACCGTCCGGAGTTGGCCTGCTCCCTTCCGGGCCTGAGCCGGTTCCTCCGGTAAATACTGGTGACAGCCCCTCCGGGCAGCCATCCAGTAACCGTCAGCCCAACGGGACGGGGACTCTACGAGGGTGAGGAGAGTGACACCCTCTGCTCCACGGACCTTCCATCGGCTTCGGCCCCCGCATATCGACGGTTTCGGGTTACAGGCTACGCCGAACAGCCCGGCCTAGCCCACCAGAGATAAGTTATTTAGTCGGTATAATAATCTTTTCGAATGCGCTTGATACAGGGATAATCTTATTTAGTTTTCAGTTAACCTTTCAAATAGGTGAAAAAATGAAGGATGAACTTGTTGGACATATCGCATCAAACAACAACAAGATTAAGGTACTGGATATTCTTAAAAGTCGAGAGGGAGACTTAAACCTCATTTCCAAGCACTCAAGAATTCCAGAAAAAGTTTTGAGCCGAATAATGAATGAACTCGTTAACGATGGAGTTGTTGATAATAGAGATGGTATCTACATTCTCACAGAGCTTGGCAAAGAGATAATCAATGATGTTAAGGGAATAAGATGATCACAGAGTTAACTGTTGAAGTGAACTGCATTTTCACATTCCGGTTGAGTGACTTATGCAAATTCCCCAAGTTCAGAGGTGTCTTGAGTGCCAGAAGAGTCAAAAGATGGAACATCAGAACATCATAAAGTGAGTTCAGGTGAGATAAAAGAGTTAGATGATACAGAGGATAAGGTCTTTGTCATAAGAAACTTCGTAGAGGTCAGAATTCCCCGTGAAAGGTACGAAAAGCTTCTGAGGAAGTACAGAAAAGAATATATAATTTCCCTCGGTGAACCGAGAAGAGTATTGAATCACATTACTGGTAGAGATCTGGTTTTTGTTACAAAGGAAAGTGGAATCCCTCTTTTAGGAAATGCCGCATTTGGTCTGATAGACAGGGGTACCAATCTGATTCAGGTTCGTCCTGTTACAGGCTGCAACCTGAAATGCATCTTCTGCAGTGTTGATGAGGGGAAAAACAGCCGGACGAGAGCAACAGATTACGTAGTAGAGCCGGAATACCTTGCAGAGTGGTTGAGAAAAATCGCTGAGTTTAAAGGATCAGGTGTTGAAGCCCATATTGATGGACAGGGGGAACCCTTGCTTTATCCATATATGAACGAGCTTCTGGAACAGATATCAGACATAAAAGAAGTGGAAACTATATCGATGCAAACAAATGGCATTTTATTGAGTGATAAAAAGATCGATTTTCTTGAAAGACATATTTCAAGAATTAACCTCTCTTTAAGTTCTCTCAATCCAGAGACCGCAGACATTCTCTCGGGAGTTAAATATCCTGTAAAAAGAGTAATTGAGAATGCTGAAAAAATCACCCAGAGTAAAATGGATCTTTTGATAGCACCAGTATGGGTGCCTGATTACAATGACCACGAAATTGAGAAGATCATTCAATTTGCCTTAGATATTGGAGCAGGAAAGAAATATCCGCCCTTAGGAATTCAAAAATACATCCCCTACAAATTCGGAAGAAAATTGAAAAAAACAATATCCTTCAAAGATTTCTACAGGAAGCTGGAGGAGTGGGAAAAGGAATATGGTGTTAAACTGATCCTCAAACCCGAAGATTTCGGCATGCATAAAAGAAAAAGGTATCCAGCTCCGATCAAAAAAGGTGATAAATACGTTGCAATGGTTGTGGCTGAAGGTAGAATGCGTGGAGAGATGCTTGCTGTTGTAAAAAATAGAGTTGTCACTGTACGAACCGATTTGAAACCTGGAAAGTTTGTGAAGTTCCAGATTGTGCGTGCAAAAGATGGAATATTTCTTGGTGAGGAAATCTAAATCCTAAATACTCCAAGTCAATATATTAATATTTAAAAATAAAATCCACAATCTATATTCAATGATACAGGCTCGAGACATAAATTCTGTATGGATCCGGTCATCCAACATCACTTCATACTTTTTTTCAAAAACTCTCTAACTCTCTCAGATTCTATCCATCCTTCATCAAGCTGCTTGATTATTTTTTCGATCCTCCCTACCTGCTGAATTATTAACTCGGATATTTCTGATATTTCGTCACCTTTTATTTCAGCCAAGCCAACTATCACTGTCAGAGGATTCCTTATACTATCAATCAATACAGCAAACTGTTCAATGTTTTTAGTTATCTGTTCAAAGGCTTTTCTTCTTTGCTCTTCAACCTCAATTGATTTAATTCCAAAGGCAATATCGTTCGCGAGCGTCTGGAGCAGTTCAATTTCATCTTTGCTCAATTTTTTATCGACCCCTAAGTATATTATAATCACACCTCTTACTTCTCCATCAACAACCATCGGAATTGCCAAGACCTGTTTGAATTCTTTTTGTTTTAACCTACATTTAACACATGCAGTTTCACTATTTGCAAAAATTAACTTACGCTTGGATGCTTTCCTTATCAACCCACATTCTGCCAATATTTTCAAAAATAAGGACAAAGAAGCTCTGGAAATTGCTACTGGAACGATTTTATCATTCTCAACCAAACAAATCGCAACTGTATAATAATCTTCAAGTTTTGCCAGCTCCATACAGGCCTTTGTTAAAAGCTCCTCTTTGTCTTTTTCATGAACGATTAATTTGCTTATCTCGTTTATAGTTACAAGCAGTTTGTTTAATCTTTTCAACTCCTCCTCCATTTTAATTCTTTCTGTCAGGTCAATGCCAAGCGAAATACCACCAATTATATTTCCTTCAGCGTCTTTAACAGCCATGTTGTACCATTCACAAATCAGCCTTTTTCCGTCCTTTGTTATGTCCTCATTTATGTTTTTATTCGAAATTCCGGTTTCCATAACTTCAGTTATGGCTTTTCGGACATTTTCTTTCTCATATTCCGGAACCTGAATCTCGAACAGATCTTTTCCCATCACTTCCTCAGCCTTCCATCCAAACATATTCTCTGCCGTTTTATTCCACATGTTGATTTTGTATTCTTTATCCCAGCCCGTTATGGCTATCGGGGCTAAATCAATTATGCGCTGTAAAAGCTCTGCAGTCTCTTTATGTTTTGCCTCACTCGATATAAGCTTCTGTTCCAGTTCTATTCTCTCAGTAACATCTCTGGTAACTATCACACTACCAATAAAACTACCATCCTCATCAAACATTGGTGCACCTACAGATTCCACGAATATCCACTCGCCATCTTGTCTTTTGATCCTATGAACTACCTTGCCCTGTCTTTTTTTACTAACAACATTGAAAAACTCGGATTTGACAGAATCCAAGTCTTCAGGATGAATATATTCAAAAACTGAGTTACCTATTAATTCTCCTGATTTGTAACCCATTATTCTCTCCACAGACGGGCTTACATATGTTGCTATACCATTCGGATTAACAGCAAATATGATATCCCGGGAGTTCTCAACAATTAGACGATATTTCTCCTCTGATTTCTTTAGTTCTTCTTCCAATCTTTTTCTTTCAGTTATGTCTCTGACTATTCCTTCAACCTCTATAACTTTTCCATTATCATAAACAGGCCACTCAACAAGCTCGAACCACAGAATCCTTCCATCCTTTGCTACCGCTCTAAATTCTCCTCTTAAGCTCTCCCCATTCAAAATTCTTGCAAAGAAATCTTTAACTCTATTTAAATCTTCGTGATACGTGATTTTCTTTGAAGTGTGTTTAATCAGTTCATTAACATCATATCCAAGCATCTCAGCAAACTTAGGATTTACATCTACAAATTTGCCATTCTTGTCGATAATGAAAAACATGTCCTGAGCGTTTTTGTAGAATCTTTCATATTTTTTAAGTTCTTCAACCATCTTCTTCCTTTCTGATATATCTCTATCAACAGCCATTATTGCTTTTCTACCTCTGTAATCAATCAGCTTTGCATGCACATCAACATCATAAACCGTTCCATCCTTTCTTCTATGTTTAACCTCAAATTCTGCAAAACCTCTCTCCAAAAGCTGTTTGATTCTTTCATCAACCCTTTCATCTCCTTCTTCAATATCTATCTGCCTGATATTCATCTTCAACAACTCTTCTCTGCTGTATCCTGTCATTCTCTCTGCTGCACTGTTTACTTCAAGTATATTGCCATTTAAATCAAGAATAAGAACCATATCAGGCATTAATTCAAAAAGCTCTCTGTATTTCCTTTCACTTTCCTTTAACTCATCCTCCAACCTCTTTCTTTGCGTGATGTCTCTTGCGATACCCACAATGTACTTTATTTTACCCTCCTCAACAATTGGTGTTAAAGTGTGTTCAACGATTATAAGCTCCCCATTTTTCTTAACAAATTCCATTTCCTCTCTAATTGTTTTTTTATGTCTTAAAATCTCATCAAGTTGCTTTTCAGCCCTCTTTTTGTAACCTTCTGCAGCAAAATCTGGCCTGTATTTACCTAAAATTTCACCTGGTTCATAATCCAAAATCTCAGCAAAGGCTCGATTTACAAACCTGTATCTATTTTCTGAATCCACTATAAATATAATATCGGTAGTGTTTTCAACTATACTCTCATATATTTTCTCAAGCCTTTCTCTTTCTGTCACATCTATCAATGTCCCGATTATTGCTGGTTTATCATCGAAATCTATCCTTGAACCATAGGATTCAAGATAAATTATTTCGTTATTCTTTCTTAGTCCTCTAAATCTCTGATGAACTGAAAATATCTTTCCTTCAATTCTCAATTTTATATTCATTTCAACTTTTTTCCGATCCTCGTCATAAACAAGTTCCAATGGATTTTTACCTATTAATTCATGAACCTCATAACCAAAAATCTCGGCAAACCTTGGATTTACATATTTTAAAACTCCATCCTGAATTAAGTAAATACCAGCAAGAGATTTTTCCGCTAAAATTTTGAACTTTCCTTCACTCTCCTTCAGCTCTTTTTTAATCCTGTTCCTCTCCAGAACATCATCTCTGACCCTTTCATATATTTCCCAGCTTAGTTTTCCATTCATCCTCGCAAGAGACTCGTCTGGTGGTACATAGTAGGGGTTTTCGCATACAGAATCGTAAAGGATGATTTTGGGATGGGTATGGATTATATCAAGTAAAATCTCAGGAGTGAACCTGCTTTCATTGTACTGGCAGATGGCAGTGCACCTGCTTTGAGGGAAGAAGAAGTTTAGCTTTGCTTCATACTCGATGAGCTTCTCGACTCCAGGAAGTTTTGTAAAGACCCAGGTCATTTCTCCAGTAGCCCTTAAGCCCCTATATCCTTCCTCAATTGCCTTTTGTTCTGTTTGTCTCAATAATTCTATCATTCTGTCTGGATCGAAATAACCGTCTTTAAGGTAGGCATCCTCTTTCGTTAAAAATTCGAACTGCCCCGATCTGATGTATTCTTCAATATTTATGTTGAATTTTTTGAGGGCTCGGATGATCTCCTCCTTCGTACTCTCATCTACAATGTAAATGCACTTCTCATTGTTCTCCAGTCCAGTAAGCATGAAGGGGATTATGATAGAGAATTGTTCCTCTTTATTTCTGTATATGCAGCACAGGTGCTCACCTAAGTTAAGGTTTTCAAACTCTCTTTTGAGTTTTCCCATTGACATTGACATTAAAGACCCTCTCAACCATACTTGTGATTTACCTCATTTTCGAGCGATATTGAAGTACATATATTCTTTATCAAATCAATAATATCATTATAGTAGTAATATGGGCGTATGGGCGTAAAAATCCTCATTACTGATGATGATGAACCCATAATAGTAATTTTGAAAGTTATTCTTTCTCAGATTAAATGACATGGCCAGAAAAGTGCTGGAGATCAAATAAAAATAAAAAATTTTATATTTTTAACGTGTGCTCACCCTTTATATAAAATATACTGAATCCAACGATGACTCCCATGGTTGCAACTTGAATTGATGTTGGAACGACCTGCTTCCATGCGAAAGTTGCTATACTTGCTCCCTGCCCACCTCCAAAAAGGAATGCCAGTAGTATCATTACAAATACCAGCAACCCTGAAGTCATTGAGATCGCCAACAAAAGTCCAAAAATTACTTTTACTGTTTCTTCCAGCCTCTCTCTCAAACTATCACCCCTCTCAGGAAAATGGTATTGGCAGCAGTCCCAGTAGTAATATTGTTAGTACTATTACATGAGCTCCGACCCATACTAACGTAATCTTTGTAGTTTCTTTAAACCCAGAACCAGCTATACCCATAGCCACATACATGCACAAAGCGAGTGGTGGTGTCATCCCTTCCAGTGCCCCGGTAAGAGCTGGTAAAACCCCTGCAGCTACAATTGGGCTCATTCCTGTTGCAACCAGCAATGTAACCAAAGTTGGACCGAGTATTGCTATCTGAGAACTGCCTGGAAGAACCATTCCAAGTACGACACCTATGAAGACAATCAGAAGTACCAGCGTAACGAAACTCAGATTCATCGGTTCCACTATAGCGTTTACAGCCTCTCCTAACTCAAGCTCTTTAAAAACGTAGGCAATCGAGTAGGCAAAGTAAACTGTCAGAGATACTGGCACTACACTATTGTATGAGTTTTTGAACATGCTGAATATGTTTTTCCAGAATCCTCCTTTTGATATCTCCGAACGCGAGATCAGTATGGCATATGCCATTGCCACAGGTGGCGTAAAAAATAACACCGTCTTTGAGAACGCTTTTGCACCATCAGCCCCAATCCTGCCTATTATGAGGTCTTTCATCGTTGCATCAATTAAGAACGGTAAGAATATCATCAATGGCAGTATTAGAACATACCAGCCATCTTTCAATGACTTTCTGAGTGAAGGTAATTCCTCTTTTGGAATTGGTTTAACATCGTAGACGTATGTCAATGAGATAAGTGTGATTAATCTCTGCAACACGAACCATATTGCAATACCCCATACCACAAGCCAAAATTCAGACAATGAAAACGTTTCAGGGTATAATGCATCTAAAACACCGAATGCCAAGAGTATCGTCCCTGAAGGAGGGATCATAGGTCCCATAGCACTTGCAGTCATCTCAACTGAGGCTGCAAGATGTCTGGGGAAACCTGTTCTTATCATCGCAGGTATAGTGAACACTCCAGTCGATGCGACATTTCCGGGTCCAGAACCAGAAAGTGATGCCATGAAAGTGCTACCAAAGAGACTTACGTAACCTGCTCCTCCTCTAAATCTACCAACTAGGGCTAATATAACACTGATGATCCTGTCTATGACTCTGGTTTCTCCGAAGACGTGGGCAAGCAGTAGAAATCCAACAATTGCATAGAAAAGTGTGCTTGTCGATGGTTTTATCAGATACTTCAGGAAAAGATCAAATCTGCCACTGAAAACTATTAGCAGTATGTATGATAGGGCCATGACCTCATAGATCGGTCTCTTGAATACAACGAACAAAATTGCTATGATCGCCAGCAGGATAACTATGTAGAATATAGGGATGGGGATCCCAAAGAGCAGATCCAATTACTCCACCCCCCTAACCACAATTGAGTCGTAGCTTTCGTAGAATCTATTGTTCTGCACTGCAGTGCTCAGTTTGATTTGATTTTTGTTGCATACTTTAGGAGGTCTCTTTTCTTCTAATATTCCAAGAGCTAAACCACACTCAAACACAATACCACCTCATGTTTAAATGTGTGGGATGGTTGATTTTATAATATTAAAATGTTGCGGTAATTGATTTCCATAAACTTATTACAGTTCAACGGAATTTGACTTCCATAATAAAATTTTATATAGTAATGCAACTAAGGAGAAAATGATGACCCAAAATTATTGTGATTTACCAAAAACAGCGTTAGAAATCCTTAAAATAACATTCATAGCCTCTCGACCCATAAATTCGATTGAGATATCTAAAATGCTTCAAAAAAGAGGAATTGACGTGGACTCACGAACCGTGAGGTATCACCTTAAGCATCTTGAAGAGTTAAATCTAACAACTAAAATCGGTAAAAAAGGATGTATTGTTACACCAGAAGGTATTAGACAGCTTAAACGAATAATGGTCTACGAACGTCTTGGTACTCCATCAACAGAGGTAGAAAAGCTGATTGTTGGCAGTACTTTTAACTTAGAATCTGGCAGGGGGACGGTTCTCGCGAACATTGCAATTTTGCCTAAGGAATACGTTGAAAGGGCGTATGAGATTCTCACTCTTGTATCATCACTCAACTTCTTCCCATCACCCCTATTAGCTGTCAAAGATGAAAACGAAAAACTTGGCAGTTATGAAGTTCCTGATGGATACATAGGATTCGGCTGCGTATCAGCAACGATCTACGATGCTATACTTCGTAAAAAAGGAGTTTATGTTGAATCCATTGCCGCGGGAGTTTATGAAGTTAAAGATAATAAACCTCTTGGATTTGTTGAACTTGTTACTCATACTGGGGCAACATTAAGCCCGGGAGAATTATTCATCAAAGCAGGATACACCTCTCTAAATGAGATAGTCAAAACGGGTAGTGGCTATGTTACTGCAGCAATTAAGCGATTTTCATCGTTCTTTTCTGACATTGTTGAGGAGACTGTTAGACAAATAAATGAAAGTGGTATTGACGGGCTTATTGAGCTCTCTGCTGTAACACCCGAAACAGAAAAAATAGATGTTTCAGATGCTAATAAAGGGAGATTAATTGTATTTGGTGGAGGAAATTACTTTGCCCCGCTTATAGAACTCGGTTTAGACGTGCAACTTACCATAAATGGTACTCTAATTGATGTAAAACACATGAAAACTCCAGACCAAATTCTAAAATAAATGGATTAAAAAAATTATATTCTATTTTCATTATCCTACACCATTGTGCCTGCAAATTTGGATACGTACTTCCTAAATAACATAAAAAACAAAAATATGTAAAATATTCAAGAATATGTTTTTTGGAAGTAGATTACCAAAAACCTTAAGTATAGTATCCTTATTAAACTATTGAAATTAATCAGGAGGTGTAGAATTGAGGGAGATCAAAATTCTGTCCCCTACAGGACATTTAGGTTTCACACCATTAGAGAAAGGAAGTTTTTTTACCGGAGTTGAGAAAGAACCTGACTATATAGTAGCTGATTCCGGTAGTGCTGATATTGGACCATATTACCTTGGAGCAGACAAACCATGCAGTCCAGAAATGTGGCAGAGACACGACCTTGAGTTAATACTCAAAGCTTCCAGAGAACTGGATATTCCAATGATTATAGGAAGTGCTTCAGACACTGGAACAAACAGAGGCGTGGATCAATACGTTCGCATCATAAAGGAAATTGCAAAAGAGAACAATCTGCACTTCAATCTTGCATACATATATTCCCAGCAGGATAAGGATAAAGTAAAACAGGCTTTGAATGAAGTTAGAATTGAGGGGTTGGATGGTTTTGATGATTTGACACCAGATGTTGTTGATAAAACTGATACAATTGTCGCTGTTATGGGTACAGATCCCATAATTGAGGCACTTGATGACGGTGCGGATGTTATAATAGCCGGACGAAGCTCTGACTCTTCTATTTTTGCAGCTCCACTAATACGGGAAGGAATGTCAAAGGCTACAGCATACTATGCAGGAAAGGTTCTGGAATGTGCATCTTTCTGTGCTGAACCGTTTATGGGTAAGGAGAGTGTTATGGGATACATACAAGAGGGGGAAGTTGTTGTTGAACCGATGCATCCAAAACAGCGCTGTACAGTAGCTTCAGTAGCCAGCCACAGCATGTATGAACGTATTGACCCATACTATGAGAGGGTGCCTGGTGGTATTCTGGATATGAGCGAGTGTGTGTATGAACAACTTGACTCAAGGAGAACAAGAATAACCGGTTTCAAATTTAAAGAAGAGGAGTTGAAGATAAAGCTGGAAGGTGCAGGTAAAGTGGGTGAGCGGTGCTTGAGCATAGTTGGCTTCAGAGACCCGTATTTGATTCAGCATATAGATGGGGTCATTGAATGGTCGAAGAGAAAGGTTAAGGAAAGATTTCCCGACAAATCCTATCAGCTGTATTACCACCTGTATGGTATAAATGGTGTAATGAGGGATCTTGAACCGATCAAAAATCCGTCACCTCATGAGATATGTCTGATTGTCGAATGTGTGGCAGAAACTGTAGAGAAGGCAGAAGAGATTACAGCTTTAGCAGCACGAAATACTTTTTATGCCAGATTACCTGAGGTGAAGGGTACTGCTGGCACTGCAGCATTAATGTCAGATGAAGTGTTATTAGCAAAACCCGCCTATGAGTGGACGATAAATCATGCAATGCCTGTTGATGATCCATTCGAGCTGTTTGAGATACATTTAGCGGAAATATAGGGGTGATACAAATGGAAGTGAGAAAACTGGTTGAGCTCGCATCAACGATAAGAAGCAAAAATGCTGGTGTAAACAATATAACCTTCGACATCATTTTCAGCAATCCGGAGAACTACCGACTGGTCAAAAAAAGTGGTGTACTAAACAAAAGTACTGTTGCAAAGCTTTTTGATATCTCTGAAGATCGTATTGTTAGTTTCGTTGAATTTGACCCAGCAAATGCTATCAAATTTACAATTCGAAGAGGGAAACCAAGTGGAAGCCCTGGAGAATCAGATGTTTTTGGCAGCCAGCAGTATGCTCCACTTTTAGATATAAAAGTTCCAATATAAAATATAAATTCCCACTTTTTTATTCTTATTCCAAATCTGTTCAGTTTTTTAAGCTGTTCAATTCAAATAACCTGAATATTCGCATTCTCTTATCTCATCTCACCTATCAATGTCTTATCTCATCTCACCTATCAATGTCTTATCTCATCTCACCTATCAATGCTCCCCACCAAGATTTTCATTGCACTCCTAAAGAGGTTATTTTGGCTGAACCTTTAACTTTTTTTGTAAACCATATCACAAACAGTGGATAAAAATTATAAACTTCTAACTTTAGCTGTTATATGTGCAGGCTATAATTCTCGCTGCAGGTGAAGGAACAAGAATGCGTCCACTGTCCTACACAAGGCCAAAGGTTATGCTTCCTATAATGAACAAGCCGATTCTTGAACATCTCATAGAGAGCTTATCGAAGGCTGGTGTGAGCAGAGTTGTTCTTGTTGTAGGGTACAGAGACGATACAATACGAAAACACTTCCAGAACGAATGGAATGGTGTGAAATTCTCTTACGCCAATCAGAGAAGGCAATTAGGAACTGCAGATGCTCTGAAAGCCGCTTTCCACCTTCTTGAAGATGAATTTCTCATGCTCAATGGGGATGCCATAGTGAGCAGTCAAGATATAAAAAATATCATAGATGCTGGTCCAATGGTTCTTTCAGTCAAAGAGGTTCCAAATCCTGAAGACTTTGGAGTCGTTGAGGTTGAAAATGGAGTCGTTAAATCAATTGTTGAGAAACCTGAAAAACCGGCCTCCAGACTTATAAACGCAGGAATATACTACTTCACAGAGGAAATAGTGGATTACGTCAAAATGACCAATCCATCAATAAGGGGAGAATATGAGATCACAGATTCAATTGCAATGGCAATAAGAGATGGTCACAAATTCAGGGCAGTTGAGATAAAGAACTGGATCGATGTCGGGTATCCATGGGATCTGTTCAGAGCAAATGAGTGGTTTCTTTCCAAAATAAAAAACAAGATCGATGGTACTGTTGAAGATGGTGCTGTTCTGAGGAATCCAGTGATTGTTGGAGAGGGCAGTATTATAAAGGCAGGCAGCTACATCACAGGGCCGGTGATAATCGGAAAGAACTGCGAAATCGGGCCAAATTGCTACATCAGACCCTTCACAGCCATTGGAAATGACTGCCACATTGGTGCATCAGTAGAGATCAAGAATTCAATAATCATGTCAGGAACGAAGATCCCGCATCTGAGCTATGTTGGAGATTCAATTATCGGTGAAAAATGCAATCTTGGTGCAGGAACAAAAATCGCAAATCTCAGACTTGATGGAAAGGAAATCTATGCAAACGTTAAAGGTAAAATAATCTCTACTGGAAGGAGAAAATTTGGTGCAGTAATAGGCGATAACGTTAAAACAGGAATCAACGTTACCATCAATGTTGGGACCATGATTGGTAATGATGTTTTTATCGCACCAGGTGCAAGGGTTGATGGATATGTTGAGCGGGGATCCAAAGTGTTTTAGTTAATAACTGAAGTTAGATTATAGAGGTAGAGTATAGAAGGTGTTTTAAATGCAGGCTATAATTCTTGCAGCTGGAGAGGGTCAGAGATTAAGGCCTTTCACCGCGTACAAACCGAAATCCATGATCAAGGTTGCAAACAGACCAATTCTTGAATATATAATCAATGCACTGAGAAAAAGTGGAGTTAGAGACATAGTCATGGTTGTGGGTTACAGAAAAGAGAGGATAATGGATTTCTTTGGTGATGGAGGGAAATTTGGTGTTAAAATCAAATATGCTCTTCAGAAACAACAACTGGGTACAGCCCATGCATTAAAACAGGCTGAAGAGCTTGCTGAAGATGAATTCTTTGTTGTTCCTGGTGATAATATAATTGATGTAAAAACAATCGAATCTGCCACTGAACCATACACGGTCGTATACAAGAGAGTATCTGAGATTTCAAAATACGGTGCTTTGCTTGTTGAGGATAGTAGAGTTTTGGAGATCGTCGAAAAACCGGAGAAAGAGTTCAGCAATCTCGCAAACACGGGGATATACTTCCTTGATAAGGATGTATTTAAAAAGATCGGGGAGAACACAAGTCTGGTATCGGTTCTAAATAAGATGATTCGAGAAGGATATGAGATTAAAGCAGTTGAGGGTAGTGAGTGGTTTGATGTGGTGTATCCCTGGGACATTTTAAAGATAAACGATCTTTCAATGAATTTTAAAGGAAAAAAGATCGCTGGTAGGGTTGAAAGAGGAGTAACAATTATTGGAGATGTTATTATTGGAGAGGGTAGTGTTGTCAGAGCCAATACTTACATTTACGGCCCGGTTATAATAGGTGAGCAGTGCTCAATAGGTCCAAACTGCGTGATTTACCCCTCCACCTCCATTGGAGATTCAACAAGCGTTGGTCCCCTCTCCTTTATCGAAAACTGTGTTATCGGTGAGGGGGTCAAAATTGATGGGAAGGCATATATGAGGAATACTGTCATAGACAGTGGAACCGCAATACAGGCCAATTTTAATGCTGTGAGCGGTGAGGCAAACATAAAGATAGGTGATGAATGGCATTCTATTGATTCAGGTGCATTTATAGGTGAGAGCTGCAGAATAGGTGCAGGGGTTTTAACAAAGCCCGCTGCAACAGTTGGCAACTTTGTTTCAGTTTCGATGTTTAAAGTTATTGAGGGGCATATTCCGGATAGTTCGATGGTGTTGTGAGATGTGCGGAATAGTTGGCTATATAGGTTTTAGAAGGGGAGATGAGGTTGTTATTTCATCCCTGAAGAGACTTGAGTATAGAGGATACGATTCCTGGGGTGTAGCTGTAAACAATGGAAAGGAAATAAAAGTAGTCAAGAGAGTTGGAGCGATAGGTGAAGTCAGTTTTCAGGTAGATGATGCGAATGCTGGCACTCTCTCCATTGGACACACAAGATGGGCAACCCATGGAAAGCCATCAAACATCAATGCCCATCCACACTCCGATTGTGAGGGAAAAATTGCTGTTGTCCACAATGGTATAATATCAAACTTTGGATCGCTCAGAGAAACTCTCATTTCAGAAGGTCATAAATTCGTTTCCGAGACAGATACTGAGGTCATTCCGCATTTGATAGAGAAATATTATAATGGTTGCCTCGAAAAGGCAGTTGAGGCAGCTATCAAACATTTAAGAGGTTCGTATGCTTTTGTTACCTTTCACAGAGATGAGAGAAAGCTCGTTGCATGCAAGTACAAAAGCCCCCTGATTCTGGGGGTAGGAGATGGAGAGTTTATTTTCGCCTCTGATGTTCCAGCGCTGCTGGAGTACACCAACCGCGTCATATACCTGCAGGATGGGGATACAGTTGTTGTAACAGATGATTCCTTCAAAATTTTTAATGAAGGGAAGGAAGTCGAGAGAGCTATCGAGATGATCCCATGGAGTATTGAGGATGCAGAAAAGGGAGGTTATGAACATTACATGCTTAAAGAGATCCATGAGACTCCAAGAGTTATTGAGGATACCCTTTCAGAGTATGTTTCAGATGAGATTGAGCTTGATGTTAGCTTTGCAGCTGGAATTTCCGAAATTATCATTCTCGCATGCGGTACATCATATCATGCAGGATTGATTGGAAAGTATGTCATTGAGGAGCTCACTGGAATTCCTGTGAGAGTTGAATATGCCTCAGAATACAACTACCACTCCATATTCCATACAAGAGGACTTGTTATAGGTATAACCCAATCCGGAGAGACAGCCGACACACTGGAGGCGATAAGAGCTGCCAAGAGGATGGGATTGAGAACATGTTCTATAGTAAACGTGGTTGGGAGCAGCGCAACAAGGCTGACAGATTTTGTTCTGTTCACAAGAGCCGGGCCTGAGATAAGTGTTGCAGCAACAAAATCCTTTATTGCCCAGCTGATTGTTCTTTACATCATCGCTCTTAAGCTTTCAACACTCACAAGACAGGAGGTAAAAGAACTTGTCGAGGAGCTCAAATCACTTCCTGACCAGATTCAAAGAATACTGGATGAGAAGGGGAGAATTGAAGAAATTGCAGATCAGCTTTACACCTATGGAAACCTGATGTACATCGGGAGGGGAATTGGATTTCCCACAGCGCTGGAAGGGGCATTGAAGATGAAAGAGATTTCCTACATCCATGCAGAAGGATATCCTGCTGGAGAACTGAAGCACGGACCTTTTGCTCTGCTTGGTAAAGAGACTCCAGTCGTGGCAGTCATTACACCAGATTCCACCTATGAGATAATGCTGAACAATATCAAAGAAGTTAAGGCAAGAGATTCCGTTGTTGTTGCAGTTTCAGAAGAAAAGGATGAAGAGATTGAAAAATACGTTGATTATGTGATCAGGGTGCCTTCAACCTCTCCGCTGCTAACCCCTGTAACCCACTCGGTGGCTCTGCAGCTGCTCGCATACTATGTCGCGAAAAAAAGGGGATGTGAGATAGATAAACCAAAGAACCTTGCGAAGAGTGTCACAGTCGAGTGAGTGCACGATGCAGGGCATACAAGGATTAACAGTAGCATTAGAAATTACAAATTGATTGCCACCTCTTCTAAGTTTTTAGCCCATCCTCAACCTCCCTAAGCTTTTCCTAACTTTTTCAGAGTGTTCTTAAGTATTTTCAGACTTTTCTATCAAGCATATCTTCAATCATTTTCAGTTTCCTGTAGCTCAGAATAAATATCCCCAGCAAGAGCAGCAGAACGATTATGGATGCGAAAAAAACCGCGTAAAGATCACTCATCTATCTAACCCCCTCCAGTCCATATATCTCCATATATATTCACTCATTAAATTCCGCCCCTTCAATTTTCATTCTTATGTTTTCCGATGCTGTTTCCAGTATCATATAGGATATATAAAGCAAAATAAAACCAATAATCATCATTCCAAGCGTCATTCCAATGTTCAGACCAATTTTCAGCTCGCTGGTTGCTGGATGAAGTGAGAAGTACATGAAAGTGGAAAGATAACTCAGGGGAATGGTGATGTAAGCGAATATTGCAAGAATTGCTGAATTTCTCGCCTTATCCTCTGAATTTTCTAATGATTCCCTGAGTGCAAAGTAGGCTGCATAAGCAAACCACAGTATCAGCACGGTTGTTTCCCTTGGATCCCAGTTCCAGTATGATCCCCATGCTACTTTTGCCCATATCGACCCGCTCAGCAGTGCAGCCGTTATAAGGAAAAAACCCGCTCTGGCCGAGGAGTGTGCAACCACATCATATTTGAGCTTTCTCTTTATCAGATAGAGAACTGAGGAGATGAGGGTTATGGTGAATGCCAGGAAGGAAGTGATTGCTGATGGTAAATGGAAAAATATTATTCTGTAGTTGTTTTTAAGCTCTTCAGTAGAGGATTCGGGAAGTAATATAAATGAACTGTAAACCCCATAAGTCACAAGAATTATCCCTATAGCAAAAATATAAAGGCTGTAAGTTGAATAACCCATGAATCCAGAATGACATAACTGATATATCAAAGTTTCCAAATTCTAAAGTCTAAATTAATAATTTAAAAGTTTAAATTGATTCGAGTGCTTCAATACTCAGCTTTCCCAGATTCATTAGTTTTATCAAAAGCAAATATTTCCCAATCTAATTTTCAACCATATACTCCTCCAATCATATTAGCGCAACAATTCCCATGTTGACCGTCCAACAGACACGTTCGAAAATGTAGCATTTGACTTTCATGACAGGCGAAAGAATTAAAATATCCTCAAACAAATTCCGGAACATGGTAATAGGCGTGACTATGGTCAATGTTCTTCCCGGGAAGGAAAAAGAAGTTTACACGAAGGCAAAGGAAATGAAAAATGTTCGTGAAATATATCATGTCTTCGGTGAGTTTGACTTTGTGGTGATAATAGAGGCAGAGAGTCTCTCAGTGCTGAACAATACAGTAGATGAGATAAGAACCATTGAAGGTGTAACAAAAACTCAGACTGTGGTTGGAGCAGAGATCTGAAATCAGTTAATAAAGATCTAAAACTATTCGCGAAATATGAACGCAGAAGAATTTGCAAAAAAACAGAAAGAGATAAGCATAGCAGAGTTTTTTGAGAAGAACAAGCACATCCTCGGTTATTCAAACCCCTCAAAAAGCCTGATAACCTGCGTGAAGGAGGCTGTAGATAACAGTCTCGATGCTTGCGAGGATGCTGGAGTTCTACCCGATATTCTGGTAAAAATAAACAGAGCAGAAAAGAGTAGTTTCAGGATTATCATAGAAGACAATGGCCCGGGCATAGTCAAGGAGCAGATTCCCAGGGTTTTTGGTAAGCTCCTTTATGGCTCGAGATTTCATTCAATCAGACAGAGCAGGGGACAGCAGGGCATCGGAATTTCTGCGGCTGTCCTGTATGCTCAGCTGACAACAGGGAAACCCGTTGTCATCATATCAAAAACGAATCCGGTTGAGAAGGCCATCAGAATGGAAATTTTCATCGACACCAGAAAAAACGAACCTGAAGTAATTTCCAAAGAGCTTATTGAGTGGCACAGACCAAGAGGAACGAGGATTGAGTTTGAAATAGCCGGCACATATGTTAAGGAAAGAAAGCAGAGCGTTCTCGAGTATCTGACAGAGACATCTGTTGTGAATCCCCACGCAAAAATAACCTTTATCGATCCCGATGGGGAAATATTCGAATTCAAAAGAGTCAGCGAGGAAGTTCCTGAAGTACCCAAAGAGATTCCACCTCACCCACATGGAATCGAACTCGGAAGTCTGATGTGGATGCTCAAAAAATCCAGTGCCAGCACTCTAAAAAACTTCCTGAAGAGTGAATTCGTCAGAGTGGGGGATAAGACTGCTGATGAGGTTTTACGAAAAGCTGCATTAGATGCCCGAAAAGATCCAAAAAAACTCAGCAGGGAGGAGATCGTCAGGTTGATCGAGGCTTTCAGAACCACTGATTTCCTTCCTCCACCAACCGATTGTCTTTCTCCAATCGGTGATAAATTCATCATGCAAAGCATGATCAGCAGATACAACGTTGAGTGGGCATATGCGGTAACAAGAAAACCTAAAGTCTACTCAGGGCATCCTTTTCTGGTTGAAGCATGTATCGGTTATGGGGGGGAGCTGAGAAGTGAGGATAAGGTTTCCATTCTCAGATTTGCCAACAAGATACCGCTCCTCTATTCCCAAGGTGGTTGTGCACTCACAAAGGCTGTCGAGAGCATAAACTGGAGAAACTACGGGCTTATGCAGTCTAAAAACGAGCTACCAAGTGGGCCAGCAATCATTCTCGTTCATATAGCATCTACAAACGTTCCCTACACTTCCGAATCGAAGGAGGCGATCGCATCAATTCCAGAGATAATAGATGAGGTGAGGCTTGCTCTTCAGGAGGCCGGAAGAAGACTGAAAGAGTATATAGAAAGAAAAGAAAGATTCAAGAAGAAGAGAGGAAAGGAGGAGGTTCTCAACCGTATTTTGCCCCTGCTGGCAAAAAAGGTTTGTGAGGTTCTTGAAAAAGATGAAGTGGATGTAAGTAAGATAGTTGCACGGATAATAGGAAACGTTTTCATCGAAAGGCATGTTGAGGAGAAAGATAACATCCTTGAAGTAAAAATAAGGCTTTCCAATTTCACTAAATCAAGAAAAGAGTTTAAACTGTACGAAATATGCTCAGGAGAGGTTTCTACAGATTCCATAGAAGATGGATTAAAGCCAAAGATTTCAGAATCCAGATATACAACACTGCTCTGGAATCTGAATATTGAGGCTGGAAGCACAATAGAACTGAAATATTCGGTGAAGGGGAAGATAATAAATCGAAAACCCTATGTGGATGGATTGAGTTCGGAAATACTTCAGGGTGGAGAAGTCATGCAGATGTAGAAGAGTGCGAAAAGTGGGCTTGCGGGTGAGGAGTGAGAAGGTGTGAGAATGTGTGAACCGGATTGGTCTAGGATGATATCTGTAATCAAGTAAAATCTTTCAGGAGGTGATCTGTACTGAAACAGATAGAGCGGGAATGTCTCAGAAGTTTGCTCAAAGTCCTCGAAAAAATGTATGAGCAGATGAGAGCTGGCAGGATCCCGGAAATAGAGATCGCCACAAGGACAAAGCAAAATATTGAATTTAATGAAGAAAGTGAGGTCTGGGTCTATGGAGATAAGAGAAGCATTAGAAGTGCCAAGACTGTTAAAGGAGCTTACCAGCTATTGAGAATGGCATACGTAATTGGCTTTCTCAAAGAACAGCTTCACAACGATAAATCATCCACACTCAGAGAGCTTTATTATATTTCCGAAAACTGGAATATTGCCAAATTCAATGAACAGCCAGAAAGTGACCGTTTAATCGAAGACCTTGAAATAATCACGTACTTCCAGCGAGAACACTTCCATATAAGACCTGAAGAGGACGGTGCTACAGTAATAGGCCCCCTTAAAATCCGTGAAGAGACGAGGAGAGGTTTTAGGGAGATCCACTGCCAGAATGACGTTGGTGAGGGTGGATATCAGATCCCCGTTAACGTTGACAGAATAGAGTTCGTAGAACATGATGCGAAATTTGTGATAGCGATTGAGACCGGTGGTATGAGAGACAGACTGATTGAGAACGGTTTTGATGAGAAATTCGATGCGATAATCGTCCATTTAAAGGGACAACCAGCAAGAAGCACTCGAAGATTGTTGAGGAGATTGAATACAGAACTTAATCTTCCGGTTGTTGTGTTTACGGATGGCGATCCATGGAGCTACAGAATATATGCGAGTGTTGCCTATGGTAGCATCAAATCGGCACACCTTTCTGAATACCTCGCAACACCATCTGCAAACTTCGTTGGAATAAGGCCAAGCGATATTGTGAAGTACGATCTACCTTCCGATAAGCTAACAGATGAAGACATAAAAGCACTTAACTCAATCCTTTCAGATCCAAGATTTGACAGTGATTTCTGGAAAAAAGAAGTTATACTCCAGCTTGAACTTCAAAAGAAGTCAGAACAGCAGGCACTCGCGAAATACGGTCTGGATTATGTTACAGATGTTTACTTGCCGGAAAGACTGGCAGAACTCGGAGTGATATAACCTGAAATGGTAGATCATTAAAAAGGAAGTCGTGAAAGCATGAATAAAAAACAGAAAAACACGAATAAGAGAGAAAATGGCAGATTGATGAAAATCACAGAAAACTGTGTCGGATGTGCCTTTTGCATGATAATTTGCCCTTATGATGCGCTGAAGGTGTTTGGTAGGGCAGAAATTAATTACGAAAAATGCACCGGATGTTTGAAATGCATCATGTACTGTCCTACCTCTTCGATCGTTGGTATTAGCTTGAGCAATAACCCGAGCAATTTGAGCGATGACTCTCAGAATATCGAAACCCATGATAATCAATGCTCAGGCAGGTAGCTGAATATGAGGGTTGCAGTAATTGGAGCTGGTTTAGGAGGACTTTTAACGGCGGCACTGCTATCTGAAAGAGGATACTACGTGGATATTTTAGAGAAGCTACCCTTCCCGGGTGGGAGATTCACGAATCTGGAATATAAAGGTTTTCAGCTCAGTACAGGCGCTCTACACATGATACCTCACGGGAAAAGAGGTCCTCTTGGCATACTACTCAAAAAAGCCGGTGCTAAAGTTGAAATAGTCGATTCAAGGCCAGAAGGTGAGGCTATTCAATTTGATAATGGGAGATTTAATCGCTATAAAATAAGCAGCACAACATTCCCTCTTAAATCAAAAATGAAATTTTATAAATGGCTTTTAAAATACTGGGTGCTGAGAAGTGACCCTTTTATGGATAGATATGAAGAAGAGCTGGACGAGTTCAGTGCAAAATTTTTAAGAAGTTTTCTGGGATGGTCTCTGAGTATAACCTCCTCCCAGATAAAATTTTCCAAGCTTCTGGCTATTTACAGAAATGTTTTAAAGTATAAGGGGTCAGGCATACCGGTTGGGGGTTGTAAGGGAGTAATCGATTCTCTTCTGGAGATAATAAAAAGTAATGACGGAAACCTCATGCTCAAAAATCCGGTGAAAAGACTGATTTCAGAAAAAGGTGCGGTGAAGGGTGTCGTGAAGGGGCTTGAGGATAAAAGGGAGGTTAGGATCTATGACCTCTTCATTTCAAATGTGGGACACGAAATTACTGGCAAACTTTTAGAGGAGAGTTATTCCCATCTGCATAATTGCGAGAGCAGAGGGATAAAATACTCAATCTCTCTCGATGAGCCCTTCATAGGCCATACAGGCATCCTCTTCACTTTGGATTGCAAAAGAATTTCAGGAATGAATGAGGTGACAAACGCGGATCCTTCACTCGCGCCTGCAGGGAAACATCTTCTGATGGCCCATCAGCCGATGATAACTTCCGACATTAAACGGGAGATATCAATGGGAATCGAAGATCTGAAATACCTGCTGAAAGGCTATAATTATGAAATCCTAGCAATTCAAAGCTACCATGATGGCTGGCCCGTAAACAGGATTAAAAGCGGAATGGATCAGGATTACAGAACACCATATTCAAACCTCTTCGTTGTTGGTGACGGTGCCAAAGGAGATGATATAGAGGTCGATGGAATAGCTCTTGGAATAATGAGGCTGTTCAGTGAGAAGTTCGAAGGGATTTAAAATTAATTGCCGGGAAACCTGTCCGGGGGGAAGTGATGGAGAAATTGATGACTGAAATCATGACTGATGAAAAAAATGACAAGAGTCCTGTTGTTTATATTCGTGATGTCTGGAAGACCTTCGGGAGAAACATAGCCTTAAAAAAAATCAATCTCGAGATCAAAAGTGGTGAGAAAATAGCCATTCTGGGCCCGAATGGTGCGGGCAAGACAACACTTATCAGGCTTGTTGCTGGTCAGATAAAACCGTCCAGAGGTGAATTATTCGTTTTCGGTGAGAGACCATGGAAGTACAGCCAGGTTAAAAATAAAATTGGGGTGGTTTCACATAACAGCTATCTATATAAAGAGATGACGGCCTATGAAAACTTGAAGTTTTACGGAAAACTCCTTGAACTGAACAAAGTGGAGCTTGAGAAAAGGATCCATGATGCTTTAAGCACAACTGAATTGCTTCATGTTAAGGATGTCAGGCTTTCAGCATTCTCGAGAGGGATGGAGCAAAGGCTTTCAATAGCGAGAAGTCTGCTTCACAATCCCGAACTTCTAATTCTCGATGAGCCAACTTCAGGGCTTGATATAAAGGGAAAAGAGAGCATTTTAAAACATATCAAAAAATATTCAGAGGAGAGAACAGTGATCCTGACAACACACGACCTCGAGGAGGCCAGTAAATTGTGCAAGAAAGCTGCAATTCTTATCAACGGAGAAATTTACAGTTTATTTGAGATAAAGGATCAGGATGAATTAAGAGAGAATTTTATGAACGCTTTACTGCAGACATCATAAGGGAATAAATCCCGAAAATAATTCCTGAACCAAGCGGAAGGTGATTTTTTGGAGATCGGGAAGGCGCTTGAAATAGCAAAAAAGGATGTCAGAGTTGAAATAAGAAGTAAAAATACGATAAATTTCATGATACTTTTTGCTCTTGTAACCTGTGCGATGTTCAGCATATCAGTCCCGATCAATCTTGTCGGTGATGTGGCCCCAGCCCTTTTATGGTTGATTTTCCTCTTTGTTGGAATGAATGGATATGCAAGAGCTTTTTTGAGGGAGGTTGAAGATAAAACGCTGGATGGTTTGAAAATGTCTGCTGATCCTGGCACGATTCTTCTCGGGAAGATGTTCTACAATCTTTTCCTAATGTTTATGATAGAGATCATAGTTTTACCAGTTTTCATCGGATTGTTTGATTTGAATATATCCAGCCCATTAATGGTTTTTGTTTCAGTTACAGCCGGAAATACCGGGTTTGTTGTTGTTTCTTCATCCCTCTCGATTCTTGTCATAAAATCAAGGGCCAGAGAGCTTTTGTTACCCGTTATACTGTTTCCCGTAATTTTTCCAGTAATCACCTCCACAATCTCAGCACTCTCGCTATCGATTTCGGGTGCGGTTGTCGAAGAGGTGATGCCATCCCTCCTGATGATAGGCATATATTCAATTACTATGTTCACAATTTCCCTGCTCACCGTGGAGCAGGCTTTCATTGATTGAAACATTAATTAAACCCAGAGTATCCTTTCCATTCGGGAAAGCTGCGGATTTTCAGTCTAGAAAAGGTAGTAGTGGTTAACCAGGGTGAAAACATTTTTAATAATATTATTATAATATTAAATGGATGGCCAAATGTGATATTAAAAAACTATTGCTAAATTCACCTGTGCTAACATACTACTGCTGGCAATCTTCATACGAATGAGGTTCAGGGAAAAGAATGTGTTACAGAAAATAGCTGAGTGGTGAGTTTGCAGACACACCAAAAAATTAATAGTAAATGAAGTACAACCATAAATGGTGATTATCATGATAATGCAACAGCAACAGATCATGGTTAAAAGTATACCGACTGGGATTCACTTACTCGACAGAAGACTGGATGGTGGGCTGCCTGAAGGGAGCCTGGTTTGTGTTTATGCAAACCCGATGAGTATGCCTGAAGCCTTTCTGTATCAATTTGCCTCAGTTAAAAAAACGTATTACTTTAACACATCTCGACCATCTGAATATATCAAGCAAAACATGTTAGCAATGAGTTTTAAGCCTGATGTTGAGTTTATAGATGTATTTAGCCAATATTACCTGAATGAATATGGACAGTTCATTATTGAAGACAGGTATAGAGATAAGGAGGTTTTCGATTTTATTGAACATCAGCTAAACAATATATTGCAGAACGATAAAGAATACAATGTAATTTTTGATTCGATGTCTTTCTTTTTAAAGCTTGAAGTGAGTAGGGGTTTAAAGGAATGGTTGTTAAACAAACTATACATAGCCTCCAAGCAAACAAGAAATTTGTTTTACATTTATATGCTGAAAAACGTACATCCTTTAGATTTGGTTTATATGGTTATAGACATATGTGATGTTATTTTTGATATAGATAGTGAGAGGATTGGAGACAAGATATTAAGCAGACTTTCAATTCCGAAGATTAGAAACAAGCCACCAATGTTAGAGACTTTCAGATTCTACATAAACGAGGGCATAGAGATAGACACATCTAGAGACATCGCTTGACAGGAGGGGATATTAATGATGTTTCGATTAAAAAGGCATGAGGTTGTAATTTCTGATTTCTTAATGGCTGATGAGTTCTGGTTTATGATTATGAGGTGTCACTCCAAACCTAATGGTCAAAAAAGCTTAAATGAAGTGTAGGGCGAACTTATATGAGTATGCTGGGTTTTCTAAAGAGAAAAAGAAAGAAAGATGATGTGGAAGAATCTCTTGAAGAATACGAGAGACAGGCGATAGAATCTATAGAAGAGGCGAAAAAGCTCGAAAAAGTTTTCAAAAGTAGAAGACGGAAGAAAGGCATTATTAAGAAAGAGATCGTTGAAGCTTACGATCCATCCATACATGGAGATCTTGTAGAATTTTCTCTGCCAAAAGATTGGAAGATAGTTGAAGAATACTGGATTCAGGAACCGTTCAGTAAAGCCTACATCATATACAACGACGAGTTACAGGACTATAATTATATTGTAGTAGAGCCTGAGCTAAATCCGGTTGAAATCGAAATTTTAAACAAACTAAAGCTGGATCTTGGGTATATTTTGGAAGTGACAGAGTTTGAGAGAGGTATTGAGAAACTGATGAAAGAGGAAATTCTGAAGGATGCCGTTGACAGTCTTATAGAAGACATGAGGATAAATTTAGATGCAAAATCTTATTACAAGATTATATATTACATAATTAGAGATTTTGTTTATTATAATAAGCTAACTCCACTTATGATGGATAAAAGCTTAGAAGATATTTCATGCAATGGATATGACAAACCAGTCTTTATATTTCACAGAAATTATGCCAACTTAGAAACTAACTTGAGATTCAATGAGAGAGAACTTGATACCTTGGTCGTTAAGCTGGCCCAACAAAGTGGTAAGCACGTAAGTATTGCAGAGCCCATGATCGATGCTACATTACCAGATGGAAGCAGAATACAGATAACATTGGGTAGAGAAGTTTCTGATCACGGTTCTACATTTACAATAAGAAAGTTCAGAGATGAGCCAGTAACACCAATTGACTTAATAGTCTGGAAAACATTTTCATCGGAGGAAATGGCTTATTTATGGCTTTGTATTGAAAACAAGAAGAGCTTAATTTTTGCTGGTGGAACTGCAAGCGGTAAAACGACTTCGATGAATGCAATCTCCCTCTTCATTCCAAGAAAGGCGAAAATTGTTACAATCGAGGATACAAGGGAACTTATGCTACCCCACGAAAACTGGATTCCCCTCGTAACTAGAGAAGCATTTGGAGAGAAAGGTGTAATAGATATGTACGATTTACTTAGGGCTGCTTTAAGGCAGAGGCCAGAGTACATAATAGTTGGTGAGGTCAGAGGAAAAGAGGCGTTAACTTTATTCCAAGCTATGGCTACTGGACATACCACTTATTCAACGTTGCATGCTGATAGCGTTAATGGGGCGATACATCGTTTAGAGAGTCCCCCTATAGAGGTTCCTCGCCCAATGCTTGAAGCTTTAGACATCATAAGCATTCAAGCTCAAACGTATGTTGGAGGAAAACGAGTAAGAAAAAACATCGAGATAGCAGAAATAGTTGACCTGGACCCCCATACAAAGATGCTTAGGACATCAACGGTTTTTCAGTGGGATAGTGTTAAGGATGAGCAGTTAATAGTTGGACACTCTAAGGCTTTGGAAGAAATAAGGAAGAGCAGGGGGTGGAGTAATGCAGAATTACAAGATGAGCTTGAACGGAGAAGGCAAGTTTTGGAATTTATGGTTGAACACAACATAAGGGATTTTAGAAGTGTAAGTGACGTGATACACGCTTACCAAAGCAAGCCCGACAAAGTGCTTGAAAAGATGGAGATAGCCTGATATGTTCAGGAGAGTTAATTACCTTACATATCTGGGATACAAGCTGTTTGGTAAAAGTATCCAGAGAAATAGGTACAAATATTACGAATTAGAAGTGTCCCTCCACAAAGCTATGATTTCAATGCCCCCAGAGATGTATATAGCCACGGCAAAAATGGTATCACTCATATTTGCAATTTTTGGAATTATTGTAGGTTCGATTTTAGCATACTTTTTAATTGCCTTAGACATTCCAAAATTTCCCATCGTGGTTCCAGAGCCTTTCTACAGTTATTGGATCGAGAATAGATCACTTGTTTTTTCGGGAGTCGTCGTTATTTTAATGACAGTAATATTCTATTATTTAGGTTCTCTGTTCTTCCGGATTTACCCTTCAACAATCATAAGTGACAGGAAGAGCAAGATTGACAAGGTTTTACCACATGCTATAACCTTTATGTACTCACTAAGCTTGGGAGGAATGGATGTAATTCGGATCTTTAACTCGCTAGCAAATCATAAAGAAATATATGGAGAAGTTTCAAAGGAGATTTCAAGAATAACAAGAGATATTGAATTATTAGGTAAGGATTTAAGAACGGCTTTATCAGATGCAGTAGAGTTTTCACCTTCTGAAAACTTCAAGGAGTTCTTACACGGTTTGATAACAATAATAGACAGCGGTGGAGACATTACAAGGTATCTGGAGGAGAGAGCAGATTTTTATCTTGAGAGAGCGAGACAAAATCAGAAAAACTTCTTGGATTTCCTGGGCTTAATGGCAGAAAGCTACATAACCGCATTCGTCGCTGGCCCTCTTTTCTTAATCATAATTCAAACGGTTATGGCTATGATGGGACAAGGAAGCGAATTGGTACTTTACGCTGTAATATACATCATAATTCCATTTGCTTCTTTCATGTTTGCAGTAGTTATAAAGTTACTTACTCCAGCTGAAGAGGGAGAATCACCAGAACTAAAGGAGAACCACATTTACATTATGGAAAGTAGAAAGGACGGTTATGAAGATGATTTAAAAAAATTAGACAGGAAAATAAAGCTATGGAAGATAAAAAAGGTTTTAAGGAATCCATTTGGAATCGTAAGGAGAAAACCTTATTACTCCCTCATTTTTTCATTGCCACCTGGCATTTTATTTGTTGTATATGGTATTATGCAAAACCCTCCAAATGCTGTATCCATGGATTGGTTCTTTGCAATAGATGACTACATTTTTTTGGCTATCATTATCATATTCACACCTTTTACCGCATTTTATGAAGCTAAGAGGAAGTGGATTAGAAGACACTTAAAATTGATTCCAATATTCCTCAACAGAGTCGCCTCAGCAAATGAGAGTGGAGTGCCGATATACAAAGCCATAGCGATGATAGCAAAGACAGATACAAGTCCCTTGAAAGAGGAAATCCAAAAGATAAAAGCAGATTTGGATTGGGGGATGAGTTTAAGTGATGCCCTTGTTAGGTTCGCAAATAGGCTGAGAATATTTGAGCTTTCAAGAACCGTAACTTTGCTAAATGAATCTCTAAAATCAACTGGCAAAGTTACCGAAGTATTAATGATCTCAGCCAAGGATGCGAGCAATGCTGAGCTTTTAAGAAGGGAGAGGCTTTCAAGTATGTTCATGTATGTTATAATAATATATATCTCCTTCTTTATATTTATTGGAATAGTTTATATAATTTCTTCAACATTTCTATCGACATTAGCGGAGAGTGCTCAAGTTTCGTCCGAAACGTCTTTTCTGACAATAAGGCTAAACGTTGATTTTTACAAAAACATCTTTATGCACGCTACCATATTTCAGGGATTTTTTGCAGGAATTGTTGCCGGGGTTATGGGAGAGGGTAGCATGTCTTCAGGCATAAAACACTCGCTTATTATGCTAACTGTGGCGTATGTGCTTTTTAATATACTAATCTGAAAATCCAATTTTAATTTTGTGTTCGTTCACGTGTAAAAAGCCTATACCTCCTCCAGTATCCGCATCAAAATATAACCGGGAACTTTCTTCATTATATCCCTTCTCATATGCTTGTCCAGTAGGTTTCTTAAGCCTAATTGAAGTGTCAGATTTTGTTGCAATAACCCAGAAGTAATGCTGAATGATATCCCCTAAGCCTTTTATATCGCCCTTCTCAAACTCTCCAGTTACCGGATTAACATCTTCTTGTACGTTTATATCATTCCCCCACGTAACTGTTGGATTGACAAAATTTTTTCCTTGAATATCGTAAACGTTAACACCATGGAGCTGATTCGTGTACTCCATAGTAATACTATTGTTTAACAAATCTATGTCTTGATTGTCATCACTCCATGGGATTGGACTGGTAGATACCCAGCTCTCGTATGTATCATTAACGTTATCAATGAAAGCCACAACTAAATAGTTTACATCATTACCCCCACCCGTCTTTTTGAAAGAAATGCCGAGTTTGTACAGGCCAGTGTCAGTATAAAGTGGGAGATTAAGGTTTTGTGTTAAATCTTCGAGATGCACGATTAGAGTACTAAAAGGGGTTGAATTGCTAGTATTGATCTTTCCTATCGGTATTCCCTCGTCAAGATAGGTAAACTGGATTTGCTGATTTCTCCAGTCGGCGACAAGTTCGAGCACGATGGTTTTGTTCTCATCGTATACCGATACATCCGCATTTGTCTCAAAATACTTTGCCCAAGCCTTATAAAAATCACTCGTTAACTTAATCTCTATATGATCACACCTTATAGGATTAACAAGATTCTCACTCACACTTTTATTTGGATAGTATGTCACAGTCCCCTGATATACAATCGGAATTTCAATGGATTGTCCACTAATGGAAAAGTTGTTAGCTATCTTAATTATGGGAAACGTCAGGGTATTTACTACATAATGAAACTCAGGAGGAGATATCACCAGATTCTCCATCCAAACTCCGCCGCATTCGTAGCCTATAACTGTATCACCCTTAACATAAATCACCCTTCCAAGTGTGTCATTGTAAATGTTAATTTTTGTACCATTTGCTAAAACAGCGTTAATCTCAAGCCAATTTCCACTATTTTCAGCAATTAAGCTACCTCCGTTTAAACTCAACTTTACTTTTTGAGATGGGGTTGCTCCAAGAGAGGACTTGCTTGCAGCATAGTCAAGCAGTGACATCTGGGTTTTTGCAACTTCAATCGCATTCTCCTCATACAGTGAAGTTAGGATTGGCGAGGAAATGATATATATGTATATTGCGGCACTGGTGAGCAGAGCAAAGCCCAATATCCATCCAAGTACTTCCGATGAGATATCATCACCCCCACAACTTTACTTTTACATTTACTATCTTCAGTAATATTAAGTTTGACTGCGTAGATGCTACAACAGTTTTGTTGTATACATCTACGATTTCAAAACCCTCATCCTCAAGGTATTCTTTCCATTCCAGATAGTGATCGGAGTGTATGATTATGGTATTATTGGTAATAGTCTTGTAATCGCAACCAAGGTTTGTAAATACTATCCTTACGATACTTTTCCCAGATATTGAACCCGCTCCATTCAACGCGATTACACTTATTACACTTGTGTTATTGCTATGTATAATAAGCGGCTTCTCAACCATAAAAGAGTACTCGCCAACTTTTCTGAAAATAGCTCCATTCTCGAGCGATATCTCCTCCTCACCTTTATAGATTACAGAATATATAGGTATTGTCGTATTATTCACATTAACGAATCCAGTGTAGTTTATAAAGTACGTACCATCGAACATCTTTGCTTCAATCACTCTTGAGGGCACACCTCTAGCAATCTTGATAATTGATTCCCTCATCAACTCAAACACATAAATAACTTCCCGCTGATGGCTTGATTCAACGTACGTATCAATTATTGGCCCAATCCCCACATAAACAAGTCCGATAGCCATTATAGATATTGAAAGAACTAAGACCATTCCCACTTGTACCGAAACTCCATTGCAATCCATTAGTTTACTCATTTTTTACCTCCACGACACCATTATTCACGACTAGATAAGCCATGTAGCTGTTAGCCTGCGAACTCTTAATGCTGAGATATGGACTTAAAGGAACCTCCACTCTAACATACCTATTCTCTACAATAAGCTTATGTGTTTCATTAACAAGGGTTATTGTGTACTGCTCACCGCTTATAGTATGTGGTATCCTTAGCTCTTTTTTGGCATAAGTGGCATTAGACATGGCAAGAGAGTACACATCCCTTGCTATTTTTGATGCAATACTATATGCTTCCTCATTAGCAGATACGTTCTTTACCCCGCTACTCACATCGTAAAAACTTATTAAAACAATAGCTATGAGTATTGATGAAATTGAGAGCAAAAATATAGCTTCAAGAGTTGTAGAGACACCCTTACTCATCACTTACACCTTCACAGCTCAACTTCTGATTTTACTTTTACGTTTAACATCCTATAAAGCTTTAGATCTTCATCCTTATAATATAGGTCAATGTCCGTGTCTAATATTAAAATTATTTTTGAGGAATTATTATAAGCAGTACAATTCAATTTCAAAATGCTAATGTTAATAGCTTTTCCATCCATTCCATAATATTCTTCAATTATATTAAAAAATCTCTTAAAAGTTTTTGTTTCGTTTTCCAGTATTTCTTTCGCCTCAGCACTATTATTCACGTTTTGTGTGAGCACAGTATATGATGCGTTTGCTACAGCGTCTTCAACCGCTTTATGTATCAAATACTCGAGACTTTCAATGGAATTTCTCTCAGAAACATCCACCATTGCCGGGGAATTAAGAACATAAATCGTATTATTAACTAAAATTATGAAAATAACCATTCCCACTGAAATTAGAAACCCGGTCAAAATCATCAACTGTCCCTTTTCCATGTTACATCCTCCACACTGTCAATCTCACATAGAGAACATTGTAGAGATTTGAGCCGTCAATATCAGGAATGTACTTTTTGATTCCATTTTCGTAGTCGGTGTCATATATTGGTATGATCTGAGTAGCAATTACGGCGTTGTTAGATGGTTGACCGTTATATATAAATTCCAATTTTCTCATGATGGTATCCCTGTAGTATATGTCTATGTTGTACGCTAAGCCCTTTTTTTCAAAAGCGTTTATTAATACGTATTTGAGGGGTGTGGCATTGGATGCATTCTCAAAAGAGGTGTCGTATTCACTACTACCCGCTCCACCGTCAATTACAACTCCATTCCAACTGAGTAAAGCTTTTTTCAGTATGCTTAAGTTTTCTGCTGAGATATCTAAGCGGATGGGTTCATAAGTTAGAGTATTAAGAACGTCCCCTGCATACATCTCAAGAGTATTTTCAACCATGACGTTTGCAGCAGAAGATGTTAGAGGTGTGAGTGGGATTGCTTGAGATATATACAACATGACTAAAACTATTAAGAGGGTTGTTATTGCCGCTTCTAGTGTAAAGGTTTGTGCCCTGCAATCTACCATACTCTCACCTCAATAATATATATTTCAGATGAATTCGCATAATTGAATGCTATTCTTTCAACGTATCCATAGTCTTCAATCTCAGGGGCAAATTCCCCCACGCTTCCAATTACCTGAGAAGAAAGATTTCTTACAGTAATATTGATATGAAATGATGAACTCTGATTAAAGAGGTCATAAAGCTCATGTGAATTTGCAAGAAAACTATACAGCTTTGTTGTATTTATGGCGTTTATTCTGTAAGCATCCTTTTGGTGCAGGTAATCTAAAATGAACTCAGATATAGATTCAGCAATGTACTGGTTCTTATTTGACTCCTGAAAAGCTGCAATATTGAGTACATACGTAAAGGCGATTGTAATTCCAAGTAAAAAAAGAGCAATTCCCACGAGATAGTCTGCACTTATTTGTGCTGAATCTCCACCAGCCGACAGAGGTCTCTGCCGAAACTTATTTCTCTCTTGCTTAGCCTTTTCTTCAAACCTTTCGTAAAAGCTGAGAATTACTCCACTTATTCTTGGCTTTATCTTCATTAACACCTGTCGCATCTCAATCTTTTCAACGTTCATGTTCTCTATAAGGCTAACATCACGCCTCTCTGCAAATTGCTTCTATGTCTGCACCAAAATATGCCAATTCTTCCAAATCAACAAACATTGCATCAGGATCGAGTCTAACAATACCCCTCCCTGAATCACCTGGATAAGCTTGATTGACTTTAAGCGAGACATCCATATTATCCACCCATATTAGTTTTAATAATAAACGTATAAAAAGGTGTAGGTGTTTCAATGAGAGTGGCTTTCGATGCTTTTGATATAAGTGGAGACGATTACAGCATACTAATCGCCCTTTCTGAAGATTAGTAAAAAAGAGTGAGTCGAGAAGAGGGTTTGCAAGAAAGAATGCAATGATGTGGAATTGGGGCAAATCATCTATGCGCGAGCCGGGATTTGAACCCGGGTTAACGGCTCGGAAAGCCGTTGTCCTACCACTAGACTACTCGCGCTTTGGAAATATATTATTACTCTACCACATTGGCCTCTTATTACTCTACCACATTGGCCTCTCAAACAGGCAATACCTTACCTCAACAATACTCTATATCTCAACCTACATACTTCAAATCGGGTTTATGAAGTTTATGGTGGTTAGTTGCTGATATTCAATAGCTTGTGCATTAAAAGGTTACGAAAGTTTAACAATTCAGGTATTCAAATATCCATGAAATATTCCTGTCAATAACTTACTAACCTGAAACACATCAAACACATTCAAACAATTATATTCTGTTCATATCCACACTTTGGACATCTGCTGTCGTCAAGATCAATCCTCTCAACGTAAAAACCATCCCTCTCGATCAGTATTGCGTTGCATTTCGGGCAGTATGTGCTCTCATTCTCATGTCCCCACACGTTTCCCACATACACATACTCCAGCCCACTATTTTTCGCTATTTCAACAGCCCTTTCCAGCGTCTTCACGGGCGTGACGGTTTTATCCAGCATTTTGAAATCGGGATGAAATCTTGAGAAATGCACTGGTATTCCCCTGTCCAGACCTGAAACCCACTCTGAGAACTCTTTTAGCTCCTGATCGCTGTCATTATCTCCGGGTATCACCAGATACGTTATCTCAACGAAAATACCCTTCTCAACCATGTATTCAACACACTCGATGACTTTTTCAAGACTCGCCTTGCAAAAACTTTTGTAAAACTTTTCTGTAAAACCCTTCACATCAACATTTGCAGCATCCAGAATGCCTTCAAATTGATCAATCGCTTCTGGCGTCATGTATCCGTTTGTTACATAAACAACATACATCCCCTCATCCTTAACGAGAATACTCGAATCAAGGGCAAATTCGTGCCATATGGCTGGTTCATTGTATGTCCATGCCACACCATCGGCTCCTCTATCCTTTGCCATTGTCAAAACATCTTCCGGATTGATTTCCCGCAAATAGGGATAGGTTAGATCAGAAAATGCAATTTCATGATTCTGACAGTGGGGGCATCGGAAATTACAGCTGACAGAACCAAACGAGAGAACCTTCGTCCCCGGCTTAAAGTTGTGAAGGGGTTTTTTCTCGATAGGGTCAAGAGCTACCGCCGAGACCATACCATAATTATAGACATTCAAAACACCATCCTCATTTTTCCTGACTTTACACCTCCCCCATTTTTCAGGTTTAATTTTGCATCTGTGCATGCAAGTATTGCATACAATACTACCATTGGTTTTTGAGTAAAGACGGGATTCTACGATCATTTATACTTCTTCCCCCTTAAAGAGAATGTGGCATTTATTTTTCATCAATCTTTCATCAACTTCTACCTTTTACTTTAAACTTCTCCTTTCTCGTTTGTTTATCCCTGAGGTTTTTATCTTAACTACCTTAAGGTTCCCTCGCTGTCCACAGCATCTACTGAATCAAAAACTCCCTGCATTCAGCAGCATAATCTTCCGGTGCGAAATATACTATGCTCTCATCATGAAACATCTTGGGGAAGTATACATCACACCAGTAATACCTGTCAAAGGGAGTTCTCGCAAGTATGTGGATATTAGTTCTGAAATGTTCACCTATGCGATCCGCCAAAAACACGGAAATGTTAAAGGAATTGAATCCCTTTGACCTGTAAAATCTGAGAATCCTGATGATACCATCAGAAATTCCAGAAATTTGCTCTTCTGACATCTGGATGAATTCTCTCTCCTCAGGAATTCCGATAAAATGATAGAATCCCTTTGGAGAGAAGGCTGAGATCCATCCTGTTTTTGCTGTATCCCCTGCATATCTTTCTTTTCTCCTTTTTTCTTCCTGAAGGAGTGTCTCCCAGTAATCTTTCCCCTTCTCCTCTAAAAATTCCAGCGCACTCCAGTCCAGTCTTGCAAAATAATCTGTAGATGTTTCAGATATTATGGTCTGGATATGGGGATGCATTATACTGCTCCCCGCAGGCTTGAGATAGTTCATTCCAATACTGATATAATACTTACCCTCATTCAGCCTTGACAACACTCCCTGGATGAGATAAAACGCATCCTCAAAATGCTCTTTCTTAAAATCATTAAGATCTAAGTAATGTTCTTCTGTCAGCCTGAGAACATACGAATACCTTGAGTATGGAACTATATTTGAGAAAAGTATGGCCTCATTTCTCCTCAAAAGCTCCCCATTTAAAAGCTCTGGATCCCTCGCAGCCATCGATTCAATTCTTTCCGGGCAGAACGGACACCACACCTTCGTGCTCTCAATTTCATCCTTAAATCCCTGAGATTGCGGGATAGGTGGTGTCTTTTTTATAACCCTCGAGGTTTGAAGTGTAAGGGGATCATATCTGATTTCCACCCTGCTCTCATCAATAGAGCCATTCGGTAAAATGACTCTGGAGACCTCAACCTCTTTCCGGAACTCCATAGACTTTTATTATCATAAATCTGATTTAAAACTTTGGTTTTCTGATTATTTAATTTTTAACTGGTTTGCTTAATATCGTATGGCTGATCCCTTACTGGACTTAACTCCCACACAATCTATAATATTTTCTCTGCCTATCCCATCATGTATCTTTTTTATCTTTCTTAGATGTTGTCGATAACATGCTGAAAATCAAAAAATTTTTCCTCTACCCGAGTAATCAGATCATGAGGGTTATAAATTGAACAGAACAATACTTGTCACAAACGACGATGGATTGTACTCTTCCGGCCTTATTGCGAGCTATGAGGCTCTAAAAGACCTTGGAGAGGTATTCGTTGTTGCTCCTGCCGTTCAGAAAAGCGGTGTTGGAAGAAGTATCTCGCTCATGGAACCGATAAGGGTTTCAGAAGTCAGCTGGAATGGCATCAAGGCTTATGCGGTCGATGGAACTCCCACTGATTCGGTGATTATTGGAATTCACGAGATAATAGGCGAAGTGCCCGATCTCGTGGTTTCAGGAGTAAATCTTGGAGAAAACATTTCCACGGAGGCTATACTCACATCCGGTACGGTTGGAGCTGCTTTTGAGGCGGCAACTCAGGGAAGTGCAGCAATATCCATTTCACTGGAAGTTTCAGATATAGACAAATTCGAATTTGTTTACAAAGAGCTCGATTTCGAGCTGTGCAAGAAAATACTCAAATCACTTGCCGAAAAAATATTTAAGAACGAACTTCCCCACGGAGTTGACGTTCTAAACGTAAACGTTCCGGCAGAGTTTAAGGGAGAGGTTGAGTTCACAAGGCTGGCAAGAAAGCTCTATAAAACAAGAATTGACATCCGCAGAGATCCAAGAGGAAGAAAGTATTTCTGGATAGATGGAGAAGAAATCGAAGATGCTGAAGAGGGGACAGACCTCCACGCAATAAGGAAGGGGAGGATTTCAATCACCCCTCTAACACTTGACAACACATCGAGGATAGATATTGGGATGATAAATAGGTGGTTTTATGACAGATGATAAAAAGATCAGGAAGGAAATTGCCGCCAAAAGGGCGGTCGAACTTATAGATGACGGAATGGTAATAGGAATCGGAAGCGGTACAACAGTTGAGATATTCATCAGAGAGCTCGGAAAAAGAATAATAGAGGAGGGTATGGAGGTGTGGGGTGTCCCAAGCTCTTACCATTCCCATATCCTTGCTGTTCAATCCGGAATCAATGTAACAGATCTTTTTCAATTCAGCGAACTCGATATTTGCATAGATGGTGCAGATCAGATTGATAGTGATTTTAACTGCATAAAGGGCATGGGTGGGGCATTATTGAGAGAGAAAATTATCGCGCAGGCTTCTGAAAAAGTAATTATAATAGCCGATTCCGAAAAATTTTCAGAAAAACTTTCCATACCTGTTCCAATGGAAGTGGTACCTTTCGCATATGGAAATGTGATGAAAAAACTTGAAAAACATGGCGTTGATGTTAAAGTTAGATCTGATGGTGGCAAGCTGGGGCCATGCATTTCAGATAATGGAAATTTTATTTTAGATGCAGATTTAGGAGTGATCGATCATCCAGAAGAGACAGAGATTTGGATAAACTCCATTGCAGGTGTAGTGGATAATGGCATCTTCTCAAACAGGTTAATCGATGGAGTGGTAGTTGGTTATTCGGATTCAGCCAAGTTCATAAAAAATGATAAAAAACAGAGAAGATAAATAAAGGTTAAGTCTTCGTATGATAGATATGAAGAGCAAACAGTTTGTTCAGTTTGAGGCTGAGTTGAAAAAGATATTCGATGAGAAATTTATTTCAAGAGTGGTGAATCTGAAAAAGACTGGAAACATTTTCTCACCGATGTTTTACCTCGTCTTTACAAGACTTGTTGAGCTCTCAAGCATAATCAACAATGTTGTGCTTCCAAACAAACGCGAACTCACTGAAATGTTTCAGACGAGGAAAGAATTCCTCCAGCTCGATTACAATACAATAAATGAGACCATCAGAAGAATGTGGGTATTCGAAATGAAGAGGGATGAAGGCTATAACTTTACCCAGAGCGTGGAGGATCTTCTTTACATAGTCTACAGAATGAAAGATGTCCAGGAAAAAATTGATAGAGTTATTCTAAACAATATTATAACTTGGGATAAGGAAGAGCTTGCAAAACTATATTTTATTCTAATTAAGGTTTTTCTAGAAGTGGAAGAGGATGTTAACAGATCCGTAGGCTCGTATATCAGGATGGATTATTTTAAAGCAATAGTTTCAAGGTTCTTTAGCAAAGAGAGATCCGAGAAGGTAAACAACATAATATCTGCACTTTCCGAAAAGGAGCTTTTATATGCCCTTGCATGGATAATTGAAGGAAAGGAAACAAAGGGGTTAAAGGATAAAAAAGAGCTAATTGAAGAGCTTGAGGATCACTTGAGATCGCTAAATGTAAACGAGAGATTAGCTTTGATTAAAATATTTGAGGCTTTTCTAATTTATAATAGAAAATCATTTTAATTTATATCAAAAACTATAAATCATTGCTTCAGAATTAAAAACCTAAGGAGGGATGAATTATTATTGTCGAGGTAAGATTTCACGGTAGAGGAGGTCAGGGTGTTGTAACTGCTGCAGATATACTTGCAATAGCTGGTTTCAAAGAAGGATATTATACACTCTCCTTCCCAACTTTCGGTGCAGAGAAGAGAGGTACCCCTGTAGCTTCATTTCTGAGACTCTCAGACAAACCAATAGTCAACAGAGACGAAGTATATCATCCAGACTATGTGGTGGTGATGGATCCAACAGTCATTGGCCCCGTAAAGGTAGAATCGGGTTTGAAAGAGGGGGGTGCAATAATTGCAAACTATCCAAAGGGTTCAGAAGATTTGAAGGCAAGCATGGGGATAGATGCGAAAGTGTATACTATCAATGCCACAAAGATGGCAATGGAACACCTCGGAAGACCAATCACAAACACAGCAATGGTTGGGGCATTTGTTGGTGCAAGTGGGTTGATAAAACTCGACGTGCTGAAGGAGACCATTTTCGAATGGTTTGGTAATAAAGCACTCGCTGAAAAGAATGTAAAGCTTGTTGAGGACGCATACAACTATATGAGGGAGGTCTGTGGATGGTGATGAATATAACGCTGGGAGGAATTTCAAAACCACATTCATCTAAGAACATGAAAACTGGAGATTGGGGGACTGAGTATCCTGTTGTGGATGAGGAAAAATGTACTGCATGCAAAACATGCGAGCATCTCTGCCCGGATGGGTGCATCGTGGTAGTGAAAAAAGAGGATGGAGAAAAGGTTGCAGTCCCCGATTACGACTACTGCAAGGGATGTGGCGTATGCTTTACAGTATGTCCGGCAGATGCCATTAAAATGGAACTTAAAGAGATGTACAGGTTAGAGGTGTGCTGAAATGAGGAAAGTTATCAGGGGTTTTTATGCCGTAGCTCATGCGGTTAAGCTCTCAAAGCCATCTGTTATAGCAGCCTATCCAATAACCCCACAGACTGAAATTGTTGAAAACCTCGCAAAGATGTATTCAAATGGCGAACTTAAGGATTGTCAGTACGTTACTGCTGAATCTGAATTTGGTGCCGCATCTATTCTCGTCGGCGCATCAGCCACCGGAGCGAGAACTTTCACCGCCACATGTTCACAGGGACTTGTGCTCATGAGCGAAGTTTTACTCAATGCAGCCGGAATGAGGCTTCCAATTGTTCTTGTTAACACCAACAGAGCTCTTTCCGCACCTCTCAGCATCTGGAACGATCACCAAGACAGCATGCTCCTCAGAGATGGTGGGCTCATTCAAATTCATGTCGAAACGAATCAGGAAGCCCATGATATGGTTCCCCTTGCATTCAAGGTTGCTGAAAATCCAAAGGTCATGCTCCCCTTCATGCTCAACATGGATGGTTTCAAACTCACACATGCCTACGAACCGGTAGATTTGCTCGACGAAGAACATGTTGATAAATTCCTGCCCCCCTACGAACCACCGGTCAAAATGACAACAGAGAATCCCCTAACTTTCGGATGTTATGCACCACCACACTGCTATATGGAGTTCAGGGTTGCACTCCAGAATGCCATGGAAAGAGCAAAAGGTGTCCTTGAGAAAGCATACAGAGAGTGGACTGAAGTCATAGGAAGAGACTGGGGCGGCCATGTTGTGGCGGACTATGCAGATGATGCTGAACTCATGGTTGTTTCGATGGGTTCGTTAACTGGAATGGTCAGAGATGTAATCAGAGAATTGAGAGAGGAAGGAAAGAAAGTAGGTTTGCTTAAAATCAGAACATTCAGACCGTTTCCAGATAAAGAGATAAGAGATGCCCTGATAAATGCTAACAAGATCCTTGTCTTTGAAAGGGCTGTATCCTTTGGGCATGAAGGTCCGGTTGGTATAGAGGTCAAAAGTGCATTATTCGGTCTTTCTCCCGAATTTTACTCCTATGCGGTTGGGCTTGGCGGTAGAGATGTGCCAAGGGAGGAGATTGTCAAAATGATTACAGACGTTTACGATGGAAGGGTGGAACAGGGATTCCATTTCGGTGGTGTAAAGCCCTTCGAGGAGGTGATTACATGACCTTTTTCGGCCCGGGACATGGAGCGTGTCCTGGATGCGGACTTACAATCGCAACAAGAAATGTCTTAGAGGCGCTTGAGGGGAAGTGTTTTGTCTCAAACTCCACCGGCTGTCTTGAAATTATCAGCTCACAGTATGAAAGAAGTGCCTGGGGTGTTCCTTACATACATTCACTCTTCGAGAACGCTGCTGCGGTAGCTGCAGGAATAGAGCTCGCATTAAAGGCTTTGAAGAGAACAGATGAGGGCAAAATCGTTGTGTTTGCTGGAGATGGTGCAACAGCAGATATAGGTGTTGGACCCCTTTCAGGAATGCTCGACCGAAACCATGATGTGATATATATCTGTCTGGATAACGAGGCTTATCAGAACACAGGAAACCAGCAGAGCGGATTGACACCTCTTGGAAGTAACACTACAACGATGCCGGCTGGTGAGCTTTATCCCGGTAAGATAGGAAGGAAAAAGGATATGGTTTCGATAGCTGTTGCCCATGGCATTCCTTATGTCGCAACATCTTCCGTGGCTTTTTATTCAGATATTCGAAGAAAGGTGAAAAAGGCTGCGGAGATCGAAGGGGCGAAATATATACAGATTCACACCCCATGCGTAACCGGATGGGGAATAGATGGAAAGCAAACCATTCCATCAGCAAAACTGGCTTTTGAGACTGCACTGTACCCCATAGTCGAATACGAGAACGGAAAGCTCATCAGAGTGAGGAAAATCAAGGAGAGAAAGCCCGTAGAGGAGTATCTGAAAATACAAAGGAGGTTCAGACATCTTTTCACACATCCAAAGGGTCAGGAAATCATCAGAGAACTTCAGAGAATAGCAGACGATAATGCTGCAAGGTTCAATCTGGATGTATGAAAATATAATATTCAAATATCTAAATTTTAAAAAACTTTTTTTACCCACTTTTTAAAATTTTGGAATATGAAATACACTGAATTTCTGGAGCTTTCCAAAAAAGTCACTGAAGAGGTTAGAGACAGTATTAAAAAAATTTCATCGGACAATTTGAGACTCGAGGTGGGCATGGGAAAAGATGGTACACCAACAAAGAAGGTTGATAAGGTCGCAGAGGATGCCGCTTTAAAAATTCTGAAGGAGTATGATTTCAGGGTTGTGAGCGAGGAATCAGGTGTCATGGGCGATGGGGATATCTTCGTTGCTCTTGACCCTGTTGATGGCACATTTAATGCAACAAGAGGAATTCCAATTTATTCGATTTCAATGTGCTTTTCTAAATCTGAAAGGCTCTGTGATACTTTCTTTGCCTATGTTTCCAACCTCTCAACTGGAACAGAATATTATGCATCTGGAGAATGGAATAATGGCAAGGCTTTCAGAGATGGAGAAAGAATATACGTTTCCAATGAGGAAAGCATACACTGTAATGCAATATTCTACTACCCTAGAAAAAATTACGGGTTTAGAAGAATAAGGATTTTTGGAAGTGCCGCTCTTGAGCTCTGTTTTGTAGCAGAGGGTAGTGTTGACTGTTTTATAGATATAAGAAACTCATCAATTTACCAGAATCAGGGTGTCAGCTTTCAGAGTGCGCCAAGAGAGGGGCTTCTCAGGATTTATGATGTTGCTGCAGGTGTTTTTATTTCCAGATGTGCCAACGCTGTTACAACAGACATTCATGGTAACCTGCTGGACAGCAGAAAAATAAACATGGATGAAAGACTCACACTGCTTGTCGCGAACGAAAAGCTTCATAAAAACATATTAAAAGTCTTCAAGGGAGAAAAATGAAAGCTGGTGTAGTTTACAAATACGATTCGCTTGCACTGGCAAGGGAAGTTGCAGCCTTTCTCGAGGATAACGGAGTTCATGCAGAGCTTTTCCACCTTCCATCTTCTGAACTCGGGAAATATGATCTGATAGTGAGTGTGGGTGGAGATGGGACGATTTTACAGATTCTACAGGATTTGAAAAAATGTCCACCCATTTTTGGAATAAACAGAGGTAAAATAGGGCTCCTGACCCATTCAGAACCCGGAAATTTCAGAGAGGTGTTAAAGAATGTCCTGGAAGGTAAATGCAGAACCGAATCATTCATGAGAATAGATGGAATAATAAACGGAGAAACCAGAATGAGGGCTCTCAACGAAATAGCCATTCTAAGCTCAACCCCCGCCCGCCTTATCGGGCTCAGGGTTTTTGTTGATGGGGTTGAGATAGAAGATATGAGAAGTGATGGTATGCTCTTCTCCACACCCATCGGATCTACTGCTTATGCACTCGCAACCGGAGGACCCGTGGTAGACCCATATCTGCCTTCAATCCTCATCACCCCAATCGCCCCCTTCAAACTTGGGTGGAAACCCTGGATTGTGAGCGCAAAGAGTAGAATTAATGTCGAACTTCATCCTGAAAGAAAGGCTCTAATCATTTCTGATGGGCAGAAAACGATTGAAGTATCTCCGGGCGATAAAATAGAGATTGTAAAATCAAATTATCCAGCAGTTTTCTTTGAAAGTCCTGTAAAAAGGATAAAGAGGATCGCAGAGAGGCTCAGAAATATACGATAAGTCAGGTGAGTGGAGATTTCCAGATAGTTGGGATAAACTTGGTTCCAGTCCTTAATCGATCTTATGCCTGTTTATAATAGCCATGCAAAGAAATTTTTAAACGAGAAAGAAGATGCGGTTTGTAGATTTGTTGATGACTGGAAATCGATGGAAAAATTCATTTAAACTCTCTGGCCTGTTTATTTCTCAGCAAAAGGTAATTTAACGGCCTACACGAATTGGTTCGATTATTAGTCAATTATAAATCATAAGGTTTATTAGGATATTAAACAACTAAATATAATGACGAGTCTTAAAGATGGCATATTTTCGAACAGAAAAAAAGTTTTCAGCGCAGTTTTACTGATGTTTCTTGCATTGTTTGTGATTCTAGCATACAACTACATCAATCTGTTTGCACCCTTCAGCGGTTCCATATGGAAGTTCAGTGATGGATCTGCCAGAGTTAAAAACCCCTATGGATGGGCAGAGGTTTATTACGATGATTATGGCGTTCCCCATATAGTCGCCGAGAACGAAAAGGCACTCTATTATGCTGTCGGCTATGTGCAGGCTAAGGATAGACTCTTTCAGATGGATCTGCACAGAAGGTTGATGAAGGGGCAGCTTTCAGAGGTTTTCGGAGAGGATCTTGTAGATTCTGATATATTCCACATGGAGATGGATTTCTATGGTGCTGCTGAGGCGAGCTGGAAAGCATTTGAAAAAACAGAATTCGGCAGTTTGATTCAAGCATACTGTGATGGTGTCAATTACTACATAGGCCATAGTGAACTCCCAATGGAGTTTAAGCTTCTCAGCTACAAACCTGAGGAGTGGAAGCCAGCAGATGTGATGCTTGTGGGTAAAGAGATCTCATGGGGATTGACAGGAGATTTCTATGATTTGCAGAGATCCATTATAGCCGAAAAACTTGGCGTAGAGGCACTAGAACTTTACCCATCTCACCTGAACCATACATATCCAATAATAAGAACCAACAAGGTTGATAAAGCCCTCCTTGACTGGCTAAGGCCCTTTGAGGCAAAAGAAGGTGTGGGTTCAAACAACTGGATAATTTCCGGAAAGTACACGAAAGATGGAAGTCCAATTCTCGCAAACGATCCCCACCTTGCCCTGACAGTTCCACCAGTCTGGTATGAAATGCACTTGAAAACAGACGACTTGGATGTCAGAGGTGTAACCTTTCCGGGAGTTCCGGCGATAATCATAGGGCAGAATGAGTATGTTGCATGGGGAGTTACAAATGTTGGTGCTGATGTGATTGACTTCTATTACTATATTATGGATGGAGACAAATACCTTTACAAAAGCGAATGGAGAGACGTGATCAAGGAGACAAAAAAATTGAAGGTTAAAACAGATAAAGGAATAGAAGAAAGAGATATCACAGTCAGAAAAACCATTCACGGCCCACTGATTGAGAAAAATGGTAAAATGATAGGGGTTGCATGGACTGGCCTTACAGCAACGAGAGAATTCTTAGCAATCTACAAGTACAACCATGCCAAAAATATGGATGACTTCATAGAGGGATTGAAATACTTCGATGTTCCCGCTCAGAATCTTGTTTACATAGATAAGTATGGTAACACAATGTATTATCCAGCAGGAAAGTTCCCAATAAGATATATTGATGGAGAGGTTGTGCCTGGAAACATAATATTCAATGGTTCAGCCGGAGAGGGAGAGTGGGAAGGTTTCATACCATATGGAACTTCCACATGGGAAGGTTTCATACCCTTTGAAGAGATTCCCCACCTTATAAACCCCGATTATGTTGCTACAGCCAATCAGAGAGTCGTTTTTGATTACCAGTACTATCTCGGAGACAGCATGTATTTTGCCGACCCATACAGGGGAATGAGAATCTATGAAATGATAGATGAAGCTGTTGAAAAAGAGAAGAAGATTGATGCAGAATTCATAATGGAGATGCAGAGAGATATCTACTCGAAACCAGCTGAATTCTTCGTGTCACAGATAATCGAAGCTTACGATAAGATTTCAGAGAAGGGTAAACCCTATGCTGATGAGCTAAAGAGCTGGGATTACAGGATGGATAAAGACTCAAAGGCTGCTCTTGTTTTCACCCTCTGGCTGAGACACTACTTAAACGAGACTTTCGGTGATGAATTCTATTCCGCAGGGCTTGATAAAAGCTACTATCCAAAGGTTTGGGTTTTGCAGAATCTTGACAGGAACAGCAAGTGGTTTGATGACATAAAAACCCAACAAATTGAGAACAGAGACGATATAATAGCCCGTGCGATGGATAAGGCTGTTGATGAGATTGAGAAAAAAGGTTACAGAGTTTATGGCGATTACAGCAAACTCAGAATGAACCACCCATTTGGCCTCGAATTTCTCAATTATCCTGACTTACCGGCGAGTGGTTCTCCATTCACAGTATTCAATTTCAGAACAGATGGCACTCCATTTCAGACTGGGAGCAGCTGGAGGATGATAGCAACATTTAATGGTTCCTACTGTGTGATTCCAGGAGGGAACTCTGGAAACTATTTCTCAGAGCATTACAATGATCAGATAGAGATGTGGGTGAATGGAGAGTACAAACCAATGAGTTTTGAAGTTCAGGGTGAGAAATCGCTGATTTTCGAGGTGGAGAGGTGAAAAAATGAAGAGGATTATTGCATTTATAGCAGGTCTGATAATCACCTATTTCCACTGGATCGGACTATTGTTCGGAGGAGCTCTTCTGGGAATTTTTTCAAAAGATACCAAATGGGCTTTGGTTTACGGATTCCTTTTTGGGCTGACAGTCTGGATTCTGTTTGCAATAAATCTGGCCATGATGGGATTGATTAGCAAATATACTGCGATGGGCATCATATTTTACATGAGTATACTTATACCAGTTTTGATCTCCACACTGTCTGTATCCATACGAGGGTTACTCTGATCTAAACCTGAACTATTTGAACTAAGACAAAAAATTTTTATTATTTTTGTTTATGGGGTTTTAGACGTCATCCCGGCAAGGTATTTCCTGACCCCTTTGTTAAAGGCTATTTCAAGGATTGACTTGATATTTTTACAAACATAATAGAGATCATCAAGCGAAAGTATGTAGTATCCCATTCTGTCCTCTTCCATCAAATTCTTTATTTCATCCATCAACCTGTTCAACTGATGCATCGTTGCTTCAGCAGAGTTCAGGTCGGAATCGAGATATGCCTTGTAAACCTTTTCAAACAGTTCTTTAATTTTCCCGAGAAGCTCCAAGTGTAATTTAAAATATGATTTATCAATCCTTGAAACATGTTCAGCGTAATCCTTCAGGAAATCTGCTATCTCCTCAATCAGTTTTGCAATCAGCCTTATACCCACAATAGTTTTAATATCGTCCCATTTCACGGCCATATTTGTATCGCTGATCGATCTGTGCTCTATTCTCGTTGCAAGCATGTACAGTCTGTCCGCATCCTTTTCCAGCTTTGCAATATCAGGAAGTGATGAGAAATCCTCTTCACGGATTCCATCCTCAATTCCTTCAAGCATATCGATCGTTATCTGCACCAGCCGGGAAAGAACACTGAAGATATCAAAAGATGGATCGTTAAGGCATCTCATCACAATTCTGTTGCCTGAAGAGTCTATTATCTCCATCCCGATTAGCGACCAGATAATCTCAGATATTTTTCCAACAATTTTAGTTGGCATTTCCGTCTCAATTACAATTTCATCAAAGCCCTGAATATATAGGGCATAAATAAATCTCCTGAGAAAGTCTCCGCTTAACTGTGGAAGGCCCTTGATAACGGCTTTTTTAAGAAATTCCTGTTCCGAGATCCTTGGTGGTGTAATAATTATATGGTTCTCATACATGCTCACGGCAACCCTATCTCCTGAAGATAGCTCGTTCTTCTCAACCCATTTTTTGGGGATGCTTATCATATAGCTTGAGCCGCCAATAAACTGAAGTTTTCTCAGATCCATGTTTAGTATAGCAGGTCAAGAAATTTAAATCTTTTTAATTTCTTTTAAATCTCCAAACCAAACCAAAGTAATGTTAAAATGAAATAATTTCACAACCCTAAATACTTATATAACCAATAAAATATGTAAAAACTTAAGTTGATAAAAACTGTTAACAGATAGTTAGATTTAAATATAAATATTCAGAAAACATAACGGGGGAAAAGATGGAGGTTCTCAAAATTGATTTAACTTCTGAAAAAATTATACCGAGTAGGTTACCAGAAGAATACTCCGAATACTTTGGAGGAAAAGGGATAGCAACAAAACTTCTGCTCGATATCCCTGCCAGAATAGATCCTTTTTCTCCAGAAAATGTCCTGATTTTTGCAACAGGCCCTCTGAACGGTATAACTTTGAGTGGTGCCTCCCGTCTCACATGTCACTTCAAATCCCCCATGACTGGCGGTTATGGTGAGTCCCAGTGTGGAGGCTACATAGCCCACGAGCTAAAGAAGGCCGGAACTGACATACTACTGATAAAGGGAAAGGCAAACCTGCCCGTTTACGTTTACATTGAAGATGGAAATGCAGAGATCATTGATGCGAGCGATTTATGGGGTAAAGATGCGTTTGAAACTGAAGATTACCTGAAAGAGAGACATGGGGGGGAGATACTCTCGATTGGACAGGCCGGGGAGAATCTCGTAAGATATGCTTGCATATCCCACAGGAAAGGGAGACAGTTCGGAAGAGGAGGAGCTGGAGCTGTGATGGGCTCCAAAAATCTCAAAGCTATCGTTGTGAAGGGAAGCAAAAAGCAAAAGCAGGAGGTTGCGTTTCCTGAGGAGTTGAAGGAGTTCAGGAAATGGATGCTTGATGCTGTAAAGAAGACTCATGTCAGCCTGTCAAAGTACGGCACACCCGGTATAATGTCCCTTACGAATGAGGCTGGTGTGCTGCCAACCAGATACTGGGAGAAAGGAAGTTTCAGCGAAGTTGAAAAGATAAACGCTGAGGCTTTACAAAAATACGTAAAAAAGCATACCTCCTGTTATGGCTGTACAGTAGCATGTGGTATAATTGTGAAGACTGAGAATGCAGAGGTTGAGGGGCCAGAATACGAGACTCTTTATGCTCTGGGCTCTCTCTGCGAGAACAGCAATCTCGAAGATCTGATTAAGGCTGCCGAGCTGTGCGATAGATACGGGATAGATACCATTACCACTGGAAATGTCATAGCCTATCTGATGGCATTGAGCGAATCTGGGCTGAGATATGCTGAGTTTGGAGATTCTCAAAAGATAATAGAGCTCATTCACAAGATTGCATTCAGAGAGGGTATAGGTTATTTACTTGGAGAGGGTGTCAGGAGAGTTGCTGAAAGCCTGGGCTCAGAAAAGGAGCCCGTTCATGTCAGGGGTCTGGAACCTCCCGGCTACGATCCGAGGGGGCTTTTCGGGATGGCTCTTGCATATGCTGTCTCTCCAAGAGGAGCTTGCCATATGCGCTCATGCGCCTACAGGCCCAACCTCACCGGAAAGGTCGATCGTTTAAGTCCAGAAGGGCAGGCCGCCCTTGTTAAGGATCTGGAAGATTTCTATGCGGTTGTTGATTCAATGGTGCTGTGCAGATTTCTATGTCTTCCAGTTATAGGGCCAATTTACTGGGGAGAGCTTGCAAAGCTCTACAGAATAGTTACTGGAGAGGAGGTAACTGTTGATGAGCTCAAAAAAGCAGGAGAGAGAATTGTCAACCTTACCAGAGAGTTTAACCTGAGAGAAGGGGCAAGTGAAGATGGCTTACCGAGAATATTTGTGAGAGTCCTTGGAGAGAATTTTGAGAAGATGCTTGATGAATACTACTCACTCAGGGGATGGAAGAGTTGAGATTCATAACAGATGAAGATTGCAAGATAGCTGATCACATACTGATATTTTAGATATTTTAGGAGGTGTTACAGTTGGTAGGTTTTGATCTAAAGGATCTAAAGCCAAAGATCGTAACAGATGTGCCGGGCCCAAAATCAATGGAGCTCTTTCAGTTGAGGGAAAAATTCGTCCCTCAGGGAGTGTTCAATGTGCACCAGATTTTTGCCGAAAGCGCTGATGGAGCGTTCATAAGGGATGTGGATGGTAATGTTTTCATCGATTTCTGTAGTGGTATAGGCGTAATGAACACAGGTCATTCAAATGCGAGAATAATCAGCACGATAAAGGAGCAGGCTGAAAAGTTCACCCACACATGCTTCCATGTCGCGCCTTATGAGCTTTACATCAAACTTGCAATAAAGCTCGCTGAAATAACTCCTGAAGGTCTGGACATGGCAATGTTCGCAAACTCAGGGGCCGAGGCGGTGGAGAATGCTGTAAAGATCGTAAGATATTACACAAAAAGGCAGAACATCATAACCTTTGCAAACGCATTCCATGGAAGGACATTGCTTGCAATGACCCTGACAGATAAATTCAGGCCTTACAAGCTTGGGTTCGGGCCCTTCGCTCCCGGAATTTACAGGATGCCCTATGCTTACTGCTTCCGGTGTCCCTTCAACATGGAGTATCCTTCCTGCGGCTTTGGTTGTGTTGAATACATCAGGGATAGGCTTAAAGTTGAGCTCCCTCCTGAGGAGACTGCCGCATTGATTGTTGAGCCCGTGCAGGGAGAGGGGGGGTTCATAGTACCTCCTCGCGATTACTTGAGGGAGCTGAGAAAGCTCTGTGATGAATTCAACCTTCTGATGATCGTTGATGAGGTGCAGACGGGATTTGGTAGAACAGGAAAGATGTTCGCTGTAGAGCATTCCAGTGTGAAGCCGGATGTGATGACCCTTGCAAAATCAATGGCAGCAGGAATGCCTTTGAGTGCCGTGATTGGACGGAGAGAGATCATGAACTCGCCCCACGTAGGTGGGATAGGGGGGACATACGGTGGAAATCCCATCGCCTGTGCTGCATCACTTGAGGCAATTGAAGTGATTAAGGAGAACCTGAAGAATGCGGATAAGATTGGAGAGATCATGGAGAAGAGGTGCAGGGAGATAATGGATAATATAGAATACGTTGGTGATGTCAGAGCTCTTGGAGCTATGGTAGCTGTGGAGTTCGTTAAGGATAGGAGATCCAAAGAACCTTATAAAGACTTGAGTGCCAGTATAATCTCATCGGCAGCCAGAAAAGGGTTGCTTTTAATGAAGGCAGGAGTATATGATAATGTGATCAGATTTCTACCTCCGGTAACAACTCCGCCTGAGGTTGTTGAAAGGGCCATGGATATTTTTGAGGAGAGCGTTAGAGAATGTTCGAGGAGGTGATTTTATGGATAATATAATAGATAATGCAAAATTGATCAGGGTTAATCTCACTAATGGTGAGGTTAGTGTTGAGAAAATATCAAAAGAGTTGATTGAGAAGCTTGTGGGCGGGAAAGGATTGGGTGCATACTATCTTTACAAAGAGGTTCCCAAAGGAGCTGATGCTCTTTCAGCCGAGAACAAACTGATTTTTATGACTGGGCCTGTTACTGGCTTCGTTCCCGGAACTTCAAGATACGTTGTTATAACCAAATCCCCCCTCACCGGTGGGTGGCTTGACAGCTATAGTGGGGGTCATTTTCCCGCAGAACTTCGCTTCACCGGTTACTGGGGAATCATATTCGAAGGGAAATCGGAAAAGTGGGTGACCCTTAAAATCGATGGTGAGGAAGTAAAGCTTGAAAGTGCTGAAGGTTTAAAGGGAAAGGATGCATTCGAAGTTGAAGAGCACTACAAAGAATACAAGGTTGCTGCAATAGGCCCAGCGGGAGAGAATCTCGTAAGATATGCATGCATAACAAACGATAACGGAAGACAGGCGGGAAGAGGAGGAGCTGGAGCTGTGATGGGCTCCAAAAGACTAAAGGCAATTGCAGTAAGAGCCGAAAAGAAGATTGAGATTCCTGAAAAAATGAAAGAGCTGAGAACCTACCATACCAAGAGATTGAAGGAAAGCGAAGACCATGCATGGGCCAGAGATCACGGTACGCCAATTATTGTTGACTGGTCCAATGAGGCTGGAGTTCTGCCAACAAGAAATTTCAGTTATGGTGTTTTTGAGCATGCGGATAAGATTGGAGTGGATGAGCTTGACAGAATTACAGCCAAAAAGCTCGCTTGCTATCTCTGCAGTGTTGCCTNCAGAAGGGTTGTAAAGGTTCCTGAGGGTATTTTCAAGGGCTATGAAGTTGAACCAGAATATGAAACAATAGCTCTTGGCGGATCGAATACGGGAGTTGGAAGGATTGATGCCATTGTTGCCTACAACAACGAGTGCGACAGGCTTGGAATTGATACAATATCCACCGGAGAGGTGATTGCATGGGCAATGGAGTGCACTGAAAAGGGCATTTACGATTTTGGTATCAGGTTTGGAGATGCTGAGGGGCTCGTTGAGATGGTGAGAAAGATAGCCTACAGAGAGGGTGTTGGAGATATCCTTGCTGAAGGTGTTATGAGAGCTTCGCAGAAAGTTGGCGGTGAGAGCTTAGCAGTTCACATAAAGGGTATGGAGATCCCGGGTTATGATCCAAGAGGTTCCTTCGGAATGGCTCTTGCCTATGCAACAGCAGATAGAGGTGGAGACCATCTGAGGTCGTGGCCAATTGCCTATGAGGCTTTTGGAGATATGGATCCCTTCACAACAGAGGGTAAGGCTGAGATCGTAATAAAAGAGCAGAACGAGAACAGCGTTCTCTGGTCACTTACGAGCTGTGATTTTGTGAAGTACAGTGCTGAGGAGGCAGTTGAGATTCTGAACGCAGCAGGTTTTAATCTGACGGTTGAAGAATATCTTCAGATTGGAGAGAGAATCTACAACATGTCCAGGCTGTTCAACGTAAGAGAAGGTTTCACCAGAGTGCAAGATATGATCCCCAAGCGCTTTACAGAGCCACTTAAGGGTGGTCCTGCTGATGGAGAGAGCATAGCAGTTGAGGAATTCGAGAAAATGCTCTCCGAGTACTACAGGTTGAGAGGATGGGATGAGAACGGAGTTCCATCTGAAGAGGTTCTTGAGAGGTTGGAGGTTAAAGAATTGGTTGGTTGAATTTATAGTTTCAAGAACTCCCGATATCCATAAACTCTTCAAATCAGGAAAGTAGGGGAAAGATAGATGAAAGCGAATTCGAATTCTTCAGCCCTCTTTTTAACACTTGGCACAATGAATCATTGCATTGTCAAGAATAATGCAAATGCGTCAAGAGGAGTTCTTTTTTCTGCTCTTTTACATCTTTTAGTCATTCCTTTTCTCAAACCAAAACTTCTGGATGGCGAATAAGTAAAATTCTGGAGAGGATAGATGATATCCTTTTAAGTCAGGTATTAGGCCTGTATAGCCCTTTTTATTCTATCTTTTAAGTAGAAACGAAGAATGTGAACATGATACGGAAGTTAGTTAGTTTAAGCTTTAAATGTTGCATTTTCTGTTTTGTGGAAAATAATAGTCAAGTGTTGTATATGAAAGCTATATAAATTAGTTTTTCACATGCTGAGAAAATTAAAATGAGATTCTATATTTACTATGAATTGAAAAGAAAAATTTTAAATATGGTGGTTACAGGTTTAGCAAAGGTGATGGGGTGAAAGCTGTAAAGATTGGGCTGGTATTGTTAGTGCTGGTGATAGCAAGCATTGCTATGGCTGCAGCAAACACAAATTCAAATGAGGCAAAGGGAACTACCTCTTTAAACAACCCCTCTTCACCCCTAATAGATCCCAGAGACCTCACTATAAATTGGACAACATACAATGGCTTTACTGAGGAATATTACATGTACGAAAATGGACGATGGATTAAAAAGGAGAAACCTATTGCATGGTGAATGCATACTGAACTGAAAGGGATGAAGATTCATTACTCAGAGGTAAAACCCAGCTACTCAAAAGTAGTTCGTGCAGCGTTAGCTGTGAAGGCAAAGGATAACTATGGAGGAGTATTCATTGATCCTGATAGAGGAATCGTTTTCGCGTACGTTAAAAGCAAGGAGGATGGCAGGAAAATATTAGATATGGTTAAAGGAGAGGTAAGGGTTATTCTTCTGAAAGGAAAGTATACCTCCAAGCAGCTGGTAAGCTGAGAGGAAGCTTTAGCAGAAGAGATTGGTAAGAATGAATTGCTTAATTCATTGTGGTCAGGTATATCTCCGGGCTACACAATGAATAAAGGTGATTGTACGATTTGAGAAGGTTGATAAGGTGGTAATAAAGGAGCTTGAAGGGACTCTTAACAGACTAAACATCCCCTTGGATGCTGTAGTAGTTAAAAAGCAACCTAAACCAATTCCTGCAAGTCGTGAAAGTTACATCAGACCATTAATTGGAGGGATTAAGATAGTACAGCCACCAAGTCATGGAAAGTGCACCCTTGGCTTTGTGGCGAAAAGGAATGGAGTTAGAGGCTTTGTTACCGCTGCTCATTGCGTTGACAAGTATGGAGACGTCTATCAGCCAACGGAAGATCCTTATTACAGGGTTGGTACAGTAGTTATAAAATCCAGCTCAAGGAATAGTGATTCAGCATGGGTCAGAATTGAAGGTGTAAGTTCTGATTTCAGAATTTACAACCAGTATAACACAGCAAATCACTACTCTGTTTTCAGCAAGATGTATTCTCAGACAGAGGGTATGAGGGTTTGCAAAGGTGGTATAACTACTGGTGAAACTTGTGGAGTTATTGTAGATGCCGATTATGATAATCTACCAGTACCTATCTATGGCTGGCTTGATAATCAGATAGAGGCAACATTTAGATCCTCTCAGGGAGACAGTGGAGCTGCGGTATATTACAGTCCTCTTGACTCTTGGGTTGTTAACTGGTGTATTAGTACTTATGGCGTGACTTGTAAGGACATATATGGTGTAGTCAACTCGTATCTATCTGCTTATCCTTACTACAGCTACTACAGTCCAATAGGCAATGTGGAGGCTGACTTGGGCTACCTCGATGTAAATGGGTGAAAAATTTTTAATTTTTTTAAATAAATGAATGTCAATGACGCTTAATGGTAAATTAGGGATAATTGTATCAATCACAATCTTTTTAACCGCAATTGCTGCAGCTTCTCCTTACATTGGATGGAATAAGACCTTTAAAACCGATCCTGTTGGGGGTAAATTGTTTTTTGTTGAAGAAATTCCTGATGGCTACATCCTTGCTGGTTCTACCAGCTCTTACGGCTCTGATGAAGATTTTTGGTTGATTAAGATTGATACAGATGGTAACGAGGTGTGGAACCGAACCTATGACGGCAGGTGCTGGGATATTCTTACCTCCTTTCAGCAAACTTCAGATGGTTTTATTCTTGCAGGCATAACAAAAGTTGGATATACTGATGATGAAAATAGGGCTGGATATTGTGAAAAATGGACTCTTGGCTTTTATGAACCTTGGCTTATAAAGGTAGATTCGGAAGGAAATAAGGAATGGGATGTAAGCTACGAAAGATTTCATTATGTTGCGGAATCCGTGCAGCAAACTTCAGATGGCTACATCATAGCAGGTTCTGCTACTGGAGGTGACCTAGGCTGGCTAATGAAGGTCGATGAGAAGGGTAATGTGGAGTGGGAAAGGACGTTTAAACCTGAATTTGGGCTAAGCCCTGAGAAGAATAACGCGGAATTTAACTATGTTCGGCAAACATCTGATGGCTTCATATTAGTTGGTCATGCAAAAATCCGATGGATGGCAAGAGATGATGATGTATGGGTGGTTAAAACAGATTTTAATGGGAATGAAGTCTGGAATTCTACTTTTGGTGGAGCTGGAGAGGATGATGCTTTTTCTTTCCGACAAACTTCGGATGGTGGATATGTAATTGCTGGTTATACCTCTTCTTACGGTGCTGGCAAAGCTGATGCCTGGCTCATCAAAATAAACAGTGAGGGAAATGAAGTTTGGAATAGAACCTACGGAGGGGAGGATGATGACTATGCATGCTGTGTTGAAGAGGTTAGGGATGGATATGTTATAGTAGGATTCACAAGGTCAAATTCCATCTATGCTTGGTTAATAAAAACAGATAGAAATGGCAAAGAATTGTGGAACATGAGCCTGGGAAAGGGAGAAGCTACCTCTCTTGTAAAGGTAAAGGATGGATACGTTATAGCTGGCTATAACTACCTAGAAAATGATTCCGAAGCATGGCTTGTTAAGATTAAAGACGAAAAAGCAATACCGGGCTTTGAAATATCCCTTGCTGTTGTCTCGCTGGGTATAACAGTCTTAAGGAGGAGATTATAAAGTGCAGCTGTGGATAGGATTGGAGGTATAAAACAGAGATATAAAGTAAAATGAGCGTCCAAGAAACATGAGCAGTATAAAAAAGTATGAACTATTCCCCCAAGAATTACTTCGGAGCAGAAGATCTCGATGCATATACTACCCCCCTACGATTGATTAATCGTGCAAAGCAGACGCAGCTCGCAAATGAACCAGACATCTCATCTTGGGAGCTTTTGCAGATTGAGAAGTTTGTTGAGGAGAATGGATATACCATAAAGTATGAAAATAGACTCTATAAAGTTTCTATCGACTCCAGAGCTTATTTGGAACCAAAATGTTATGAGCTCGGCGAAGAAATAAAAAACTACCCAACACTTAAAAGGTTAATCGAGATGGCTGAAAAATGAGATTACGCAAATGATTACGCTCTACCGGGAGAGTGGAAGAAGGCTCAGATTTTAGTTTACAAAACATCTGGGAATCTGCCACTGGAGTACAGAGGTGTTTGCTACAAAGTAATTGTTTGTTGTTAGGAAGGGTGAGTTTTGAGCTGATATATAATAAAATATCTCTATCATTTTGGGAGTTTAAGTTATCTCCTATAACTATTTTTTATTTTCTTTCTGCAAATTTTAGACTGTTTAGACTGAACTTTAAGCAAAAAAGGCCAGTATGAAATCCCTCACTATTCTAGCAGCCAGAATGGATGTTATATCAGCATAATCATAGGGAGGTGATACCTCTACCACATCAAATCCAACAACTTCAAGCTTAGCGAGGACATTCAACACTTCAAAGAATTCTGCCGGAGTTACACCCCCGGGTTCAGGTGTGCCTGTGCCCGGAGCGAAAGCCGGATCAAAAACGTCAATGTCCACTGTAACATATACCTTCCCTTCTATATTTTCAACAGCCTTCTCCAATCCATTCAGGTTCGGATAGATATTTCTTGTATACTCCAGCTCTTCCGCTATTCCAGATCTGATGCCAAACTGATACAGATTCTCTGGATCAATTATCTCAGCCACTCGCTTCATAACAGTTGCATGAGAGAACTTTTCTCCATTGTATTTATCTCTCAAATCTGCATGTGCATCAAAATGGATGACTGATATTTCATGAAAATCAGCGATCGCTTTTACCACAGGATATGTTATGAGATGCGAACCCCCGAGAACAACCACTTTCTTACCATCTCCAACCACTGATCTGATTCGTCTGTAGGATTCATCGAGCTCTTTTGAGACATCATATATTGGTTTAAAGGGTGAGTAATTGTCACCAAAATCATAGATCTTTGTATCAGCCAGATCTTTTTTCAGCCAGAAACTGTA
>Ga0180932_1082_pt1 | contig 98954 bp, 106 predicted proteins | sample Deesub1362A_J573_FD_124189 | JGI IMG/M metagenome (GOLD analysis project Ga0180932, IMG submission 124189) | Archaeoglobus sp. JdFR-24
GGTAAAGTCTACTATTTCTGCTCTCCCAGCTGCAAGAAGGCTTTTGATGAGAGCCCGGATAAGTATGTAAACGGGAAGAATGCGATGAAGCATGGTTGCTGCAAATAAAATGAATAATTTTTATTTTTTTTTAAAATTATTTTAATGTATTAGTTGTAATCCGTAAAATAACAGAGGGGCTATAATGAGTGGAGATACATGGTCAAAAAGGTGATTTTAGTTTTGCTTATTGCATTATCCTTCATCTTGCTGACTTCAAGTGTTAGCACTCAAATAGCTGAAGAACGTTTCAAGAATGATTCACCCACCAAAATAGTTTACATTGAAGCATTTCAATTTGGATTTACTGTGAAAGCGATACAGGAAGGTTCTCAACTAAAAATATATCCTAGAGGTTCAGAACCAAGTGTTCTGGAAGTTGACAGGGGAGATAGGGTTCTATTCAGGGTGGTTTCGAGAGACGTTACCCATGGTTTTTACATTGACGACTACACACCCTCACCATCAGATCAAAAAATCTTTGTGTTACCGGGCAGAGTTTTAGAAGTTGGTCCTATACCCTTTGATAAGGCCGGAAAATTCAAGCTTCGGTGCTCCTCAAACTGTGGACCATTGCATCCATTCATGGTTATGGACATAGTAGTTAAGCCAAACACTCCTTACCATATTCTAATAACCACCACTCTGGCACTCAGTATTGTAATGCTGCTCTACCTGCGCAGGGATCCAGAAGATAAGATGTTAGGCATTCCCCTGAATAAAGAGATAGATCTGCTTGCTGTAAAGGGAGGGTCGGTGCTTAAAAAGCTGGTTCAGTGGAGAGGTATCCAGTTTGCTCTTATTTTGCCAAATTTGTTCTTTTTTATGGTTATTCTCACGGCCGGATTTTTTGGCAATCCTGTTGGAAACAGAAACTTCTCAATAGCAGTGGTCTGGATCCTCTGGTTTGCTGTTGTGGAATTTATGATACTTTTTGCTGCCAGATCATGGTGTACTATGTGTCCAATTCCTGTTTTCGGTGAGTGGATTGCTAGAAGGAGGATTATTGGAGTTAATAGCATTAAAGGGCTCCCTCCTGGAAAGAAATGGCCAAAAAGCCTAAATAATATGTGGGCCCCAGCCTTGGGCTTCCTCGGACTGTCGCTAATCATCCCCTGGCTTGTAACCAGACCAGTTGTGACGGCAATAGTGTTCCTGTCTCTCATCCTCCTGGGATCGGTGCTGTACTTAATCTATCCTCGCAGATATTTCTGCAAGCACGTATGTCCGGCGAGTGGCTATATAGGCTTTCACTCAAATGCTTCCATCTTTGCTATCAGATCGAAGAGTGTGCAGTTATGTGATAAACATGTAACAAAAGAATGTGTCAGAGGAAACCAAAAAGGTTACGGTTGTCCCTGGATGATACATCCCGGAAGAAATCGCGAAAACACCTATTGCGGGCAGTGTTTAGAGTGCCTCAAATCCTGTTCGCTGGATAACATGACGCTGAAGCTCAGAATGATCGGAAAGGATTTAGTTCAAATAGCGGTTAAAGCAAGAAACAAGTTTGATGAAGCTTGGATGGGGTTTATCAGATTTACCTTAGCTATATTTTACGAGCTTGTTTTCTTTGGCCCTTACTTTTGGATAAGGGACTGGGGCAATATGGGTGTAAGATATGGAGCGAATCTTGAAACCATCGGCCTTCTCACACCACCGCCGTGGGGAATCGCTAACTGGTTTAAATGGGCATTAATTGTCAGTATCATTTCTCTTTTGATCTATCCAGCAGTCTTTTACACCTTTTCATGGTTATCTAAGAAGTTCGCTGGTGAGGTAAAAGCTGGTGAGGTAAAATATCCAGCAAAGCAGATTTTTCTCTCTTTCAGCTATGCTCTTGCTCCTTACGGACTGTTCGTCTGGTTAGCATTCGCAGTATCACTGCTTGCAGTTTTCTGGGCTTACCCACTAACAGCTTTTTCAGATCCCCTCGGCTGGGGATGGAATCTTTTTGGCTTCAAGTTTGAGTGGGATCCCATCAAACCTGAATTGTTAGCATTCATTCAAGCACCGTTGATATTCACAGGCTTGGCGTTAGCATTAAACACCACTTATAACATAGCCAGAAAGATGTTTGGTGACCACTCAAAAGCCTTCAGAGCGACATTGATTATGAGCATTTTACATATTCTGGCTGCATTTGTGCTTATATGGATTATCGCGGGGTGATGTGATGAGATTGATGTGGGAAATTGTAGCATTATTCATCACACTTTTTGCCATTACAATACCGATGGCGTTACCATACTTGGACGATGCATTCATGCCTGAAAAGAAAGATCCCAACACGATTGTGATAAGAGCCTACGTAATCGAGGCTGGTGGCTTCCAGCCAAACATCATCAGAGTAAATAAGGGAGAAAAAGTCAGACTTGTAGTTGAAAGTATGGATGTAGTTCATGGATTCAGAATAGGAGGACTTGGCATAGATCTGGGTATTATAGATGCGGGAAAGATGAGGGTAGTGGAGTTTATAGCAGAAAGAGAGGGGATTTACGTGTTCCGGTGCACAGTAAGGTGTAGCCCTTTTCACTTCTTTATGAGAGGAGTGATTATAGTAGAGTGATGTGATCACCCGATATCCTGAATTCTCCTAATTTAAAGCTTGATAGGGCGCCTCATATAAGCATAATACAATTCGAGAGCTTTGAAGTTGTGATAAAGAGATTGGGACATCAGACAGGTCCGAGCTCGCGGAAACTTATATATTCTAAATCTCAAGGTTATACGTGAACTACATCAAAGCCTCTGCAATCGCCTGGATTGTTTACGTAGCATTATATTTAGGGAGGATGAATTTTGCTGCACTAATCCCAATTATAAGAGATACGCACGGAATCTCAAACACCCAAATAGGATTGATTGCATCTACATTATTCCTGGCATACACGATCTTTCAGATCCCATCTGGAATCTTAGTAGATAGGTTCGGAATAAAATACGTGGTTGCTGCTGGATGTTTACTCATATCCATAGGGAATTTGATGATCACAAGCTGGATGATCCCACTTATGATCTTAGCCCAATTCATCAATGGGGTAGGGCAGAGCACTGGATGGAGTTCTCTCGTAAAATTTACCTCAAAAACTCGTGATAGAGCAAAAGCTATAGGCATTTTGAGTTCTGCAGTTCCGGCAGGAACATTTTTATCTTTTATTTTTGCTAGCTTTATTGCTGAAAAGATTGGTATCAGCTACGCTTTCATATTTCCGGCTGCCTTACTAACTCTATTAGCCGCAGTATCTATATCAATTTTCCCCGCTGATAGGAGTGTGGATTTCAGTTTAGGATTTGTTAAAAACAAAAATGTAGCCATCCTTTCGTTCACCCAGTTTTCTGTATTTTTTTCTATGATCGGATTGCTTACTTGGGCATCAACTTATTTTTTCGATGTTTTTGAGATTAATGAGTTCGATGCAGCAAGGCTTGCATCCCTAATACCCTTAGCCGGAATAATTGGTGGTATTGCTGGAGGTTACTTTTCACAATATTTTGGAGAGAAAAACACTATTGGACTCAACCAGTTAATGGCAGCTATTCTTTTTACTCTGGCATTTTTTACGAGAGATTTACTGTTTCTTCTTTTGATACTTTTCTTAGCCTCAGTATTTTTCAGATTTGGTGCCGGAGCAACATATGCTCTTGCTGTCAAAACAGCTGGAGATGCACACTCAGCCTCCATTTCGGGTTTTCTCACATTTGTTGCAAATATAGGGGGCGTTATTTCGACAGCGTTGATAGGTTCAATAGCTGACAGTATTGGGTTCCAATACGTTTTTGGAGTTTTCGCACTCCTTTTCAGCTGTAGCACTTTAGCCAGTTTTTATTTAAAAGAGTAAAACTAACCGAGTGAGTTAAGATTTGTTCATCTATTCGCTGTGGTAATTTATCACAAGCCGCACACAAGACCAGAGTAATCTTTTTATACTTTACATTTGGTGTAAAGTGCATGGTTTACATGAGATGTAAAATTGTAAGCTGGAAGAGTGTTTTGGCTTTATTAGTCTTATTAATATTTACAGGAATTTCATCAGCTCAGAATGTTTCTAGTTCGTCAGTAACCAGCAATTCTGCAGTTCTGACAGACATTACAACAAAAATTTACTGCCCCTGTGGAGGATGTAATTACGTGCTCGCTTACTGCCAATGCGATACCGCAGTATCAATTACTAAGGATATCAAGAGGAGACTGGAGAGTGGGGAAAGTCCTGAAAAGATCATAATGGGTTTTGTGGACTTGTACGGTCCTTCAATTCTTGTTGAAGCGTTGAATTCAGAAGGATCAACAGCTAAAGGGGGGTCAAAGAATTTAGATATGTTACCATTCTATTTACTCGGAATCGGGGGGACAGCAGTTGTAGCATATAAACTTGGGCAGTCAAAGTCTAAGAATGATGTAAACTGGGAGATTGAAAATAAAAAAGGGAAGAAAGGTAGAAAAAAGAGACGAAAGTACGATAGGCGGGGTTAAAATGGTAGAGTTTGGTTTCATTAGTCTATCAGCTTCACTTTTCTTATCAGTTTTTTCAGCATATTATTCTTACCAGGGCATACAGAGAAGAGATGCAAAACTTCTAAAAAAAGCTGAAGATTCAGTCAACTTTTCAACACTCTTCATCACTGTATCATCTGTTATACTTTTTTATTATTTCTTAACTGATAACTTCGCAATCAAATACGTTGCCTCACATTCAAGCAGCGACTTATCTGTGTTTTACAAACTATCAGCTTTTTGGGCAGGTTCTGAGGGGTCTCTGTTGCTCTGGGCATGGATTCTATCATTACTCATTGTAGCATTCATAAAGCTGGAAAAAAAAGATATCTTGACAGCATATGCCTTCCTTATTTTGCTAATAATATTAAATTTCTTTTTAATTGTACTGATTTACTATCTGAATCCTTTTAAGGTTCTTGAATTTGTACCCTCGCGTGGATTCGGGCTGAATCCTTTATTACAAACGCATGAGATGGCATTTCATCCCCCAACCCTATTTATAGGTTATGCTGGAGCTGCAATTCCCTTTGCATTGGCTCTCGCCGGCGTTTATCTTTCAGAAGGTGGGTGGGTGTTCAGAGCAAGAAAGTGGATACTGTTTTCGTGGATATGGTTAACTGCAGGAATAGTTATGGGTGCTTTCTGGGCTTACAGAATTCTTGGATGGGGTGGATTCTGGGGTTGGGATCCTGTAGAGAATGCTTCACTGCTTCCATGGCTAACTCTCACGGCATTAATGCATAGCATAATGATTCAAGAGGCAAGACAGGGTATGAAGCTATGGAATATTCTGCTTGCTTTTGCAACCTTCGAATTTGTAATTCTTGGCACATACATAACGAGAAGCGGGGTTATAAACTCTGTTCATGCCTTTGGACAGAGTGTTTTAAGTGCTCCATTCTCCTTTTTCCTGCTTGCTACTTTTGGGGCCACCATTTCTATAATAAATGAAAGAAGAGAGTACATAAAAAGTAGTGATGTTATCGAAAACGCAATTTCAAAAGAGGCAACTTTTTTGCTAAATAATTTACTCTTCGTGGCCTTTGCATTCTCAGTATTCTGGGGCACGATTTTCCCCATGATAAGCGAAGCAGCAGTTGGTTATAAAGCAACAATTGGGCCAAAATACTACAATCAGATAGCAAGTCCACTTGCATTTTCACTTATAGTCTTAATCGGATTATGTGTTGCAATTGCTTGGAGGAGAGGGAATAAAAAAGATATTAAAATGATGTTATTAATTCTTCTAATAGTATTCATAACCAGTCTAAGCGTGGGGTGGATATTCGGTATTAGTATTCCTGGAATTCTTGCTTTTACGCTATCCATATTTTCTATCATTATGCAAGTCTCGAAATATATAGGAGACACAAAGGCTTTTAGAAAGGAATATGGTGTAATGAGCTTTTTCAAGATTATTTTGAGAAAAAGAAGAAGATACGGTGGATATACTGTGCATCTTGGAGCAATACTCATTTTTATGGGAGTTGTAGGCACATGGGCGTACAGTGCAGATTATGATCTCAAACTTACTGATGACAGTCCATACACCATTAAAGACTACACATTCGTATATAGAGGGCTGGAAGTGATGAATTATCCTTCAAAAAGTGTAATAGAAGCTAAAATTGAGGTTTTGAGAGATGGTAAGCCTTTAAAAATGGCTAATCCGAAAATTGAAAAGTACTTCACCGAGAATCAGGAAAATACAAGAGTTGCGATTATCCACGAACCTCTTCAAGACATATATTTAATTCTTGAACGAACAAATGAAAATGTAGCGTTTTTAAAAGTGAAATTTAATCCTCTCATAAATCTTATTTGGATCGGATCTATAATAATGATTCTTGGCGGAACACTTGCCCTACTCCCAAGGAGATTTGTAATTAAGTCGGACGCGGTGAGGAAGAAATGAGACTGAAGAAAATATTTTCGATATTTTCCATTCTCGTAGTATTAATCCCAAACACCATGGCATTAAACATCGAAGATGTTGAAGAAGACCTCATATGTGCCTGTGGATGTTACCGAATTCTTCTAAACTGTGATTGTGAAGTCGCAGAAAATATGAGAAAATCAATCAAGGACATGATAGACGCGGGAATGGAGAAAGAGGATATAATTTCAAGACTTCAGCTTTTATATGGAAATGAAGTTCTCGCTACTCCTCCAAAAAAGGGTTTCTTCACAAGCTTATGGATTTATCCTTTTTTAATTATCAGCGGTGGTTTAGCAGCAGTCTACATATTGATTAAAAGAAGGAATGCAGAATGGTATTACGATCCTGATGAAGTTATAAACGAAGATATTGATCTTGATGAGATCTATGATCGATCAAGATAAAAGTTTTTAATTTTTCTTTTAGCACTGATGAGTGGTTTTTTACCTACAATATTTTCAGCATATGAGTCCGCAAGCGCCTCTAATTTTGTATCAGGAAGATAGATAAATGTAAGAATTTTAAAATTGCTCAGAAAGGGATACCTATTCTGTTTAACATGAAATGCTTCATGAGCGATAACTGCTTTAAGTTCTTCGTTATCAAGCAAATCAATCATCCCGGCAGATATGAAGACTTCTCTGCCCACGGTGAATGCCTTTGGTATTGCACTGCCAAATATAAAAAGCTTAGCCTTCGTTGATTTAGACCACCTTCTCAAAAGATTCTCCATTTCTTTGAATCCTTCCACACCGTATTTCCTTGATATATATACTTTATATGCCTTAGGCGTTGTTAATAAAAACAAGATCGATAAACCAACATATGCAAAATATATTTTAAAGAACCAGAGCATGTCGCATGACATCGTGAGATATATAAGCGGGGCATTTGAAAGAGCAAACGTATTTACCAACCAGTAATACCTTAGCTTGGATATCCCATCTTTTGAGATAAAATAACCGATTGCTGAAAAGAGTGCCCATGACATTAAAATAAGAATGTAAAATTTATAATTAGAGGAGAGGAAGCATGAAATAAAACATTTAATCTCCTCCATTTCTTCTAACCCTCCGCTGGAAGTAGTTTACAACAATGTCTCCGAATTTATCCATCAACGTGTCAAGAATGTTTTCAACCATTTTCCTGTTAACCTCTTCCCTCGTGAGTGCTGGAGAGTAAATATACTTCATTCTTCCGTCCACCCTCTCTTTCTTCCGAACCACATAACCATGTTGAACGAGTCTATCAATTGTAGCCGCTACACTTGATAGAGGGGCTTCAACGTGCTGTGAGATCTCCGAAACAGTTGAATTAGAACTCTTCCAGAGAAAATCCATTATCTTTTCTTCAAGTGGTGATAGCAGATTGATTTCTCCTTTTATTTCTACTCTTTTCCTTTTAACCATCTAATCTGTTTAAGAATGCAAGCTTAATAATATTTTTCTTAACTTCTTCAGAGAAAGTTAGAAGTGAGAACGCAACATCTGTTATGAGTCAATTAAATGGAATATGCGACAATTACAAAAAAGTAAAAAGTCCAAAAGATTTAAGTAGTCCTAACTTAACAGTGTTAATTATGAAAGTGGTGGACTGTATAGGATTATACTGCCCTGAACCGGTTTTCATGGCAAGGAAAGCTATAGAGGATGCCAATGTTGGAGAAATAATTGAAATCCATGCTGATGATCCCGCATCAGAACAAGATATTCCAGTTTTGATAAATAAGCTTGGTCAGGAGCTTTTGAAAGTCGAAAAAGATGGAGATGTTTTTAAATTTGTTGTTAGAATCAGTAGGAAGGTGAGATAAATGTCTAAGATAGTTTATGTCCAGACAAGCGGTGTCGACACACCTGAAAGGCTTTACGCCCCCTTCATTCTTGCAATGACGGCCAAAGCCATGAATATAGATGCGACAATATACTTCGTTGTGAAGGGAGTTACAGTTGTTAAGAGAGGTGAGGCTGAGAAGATAAAGCTCGGAAGTTTTCCAAGCCTTAAGGAGATATTGGACCAAGCCATGCAGGCTGGTGTTGAAATGATGGTTTGCGATAGAAGTGCAGAACTTCTCGGCATTAACATGGGAGATCTGGTTGAGGGGGTGAAGGTTGTCGGTGCAGCAACCCTGAACAGCCTCGTGCTTGATGCTGATGCAACCATGTTCTTCTGAGGTGGTTTCAATGTACTTCGACTACGTATCTGGTTGCCCCGTGGATGAAAGGGTTATTGAGGCGATGTTTCCATACATGAAAGAGTGTGGTAATCCATCATCGGTTCACTCCCACGGCTTTAAGGCTAAGAAAGCCTTAGAGGAGAGTAGAGAATCTGTGGCTGCTTTAATAAACGCAGAACCAAATGAGATCATATTCACATCAGGTGCAACAGAATCGAACAATTTAGCGCTAATTAGTTATGCTTTGAGAAACAAGAATAAAGGAAAGCATATAATCACTTCAAAGATAGAGCACATGTCGATTATAAATCCATGCAAGTTTTTGCAGAAGAACGGCTTTAAGATAACCTACGCCCCAGTAGACAGATATGGTGTCGTCGATATCTCCTTTATAGAGAGTTCAATAAGAGAAGACACCATATTAATATCCATACAGCATGCAAACAATGAAATCGGGACGATTCAACCAATTGAGGAGATAGGTAAAATAGCAAAGGAGAAGGGAATAACATTACATGTTGATGCCACAGCATCCCTCGGAAAGGTAGAGGTTGACGCTGAGAAGCTCAATGCAGATTTAATTACACTCTCATCAAACGACATATATGGGCCGAGAGGTGTTGGAGCTTTGTATGTAAGAAAGGGAACAAGAATACAGCCAATAATACTTGGTGGTGGACAGGAAAGGGGTTTGAGAAGTGGAACAGAGAACATTGCTGGCATAGTTGGCTTTGGTGTGGCTGCCGAGATCACGAAAAAGGAGTACATTAGCGAGGCTGAGAAGCTCGAAAGAATGCGGAACAGAATAATAGAGGAAGTGTTGAAGATTGAGGAGAGTTATTTGAACGGACATCCAGAGAGGAGATTACCGACTAATATTAACGTTAGATTCAGTTACATAGAAGGAGAATCCCTGGTCTTGAGTTTGGATATGGAGGGAATTCAGGCCTCAACAGGCTCAGCATGCAGCTCAAAAACTCTTCAACCAAGTCACGTTTTGATGGCTTTAGGATTGAAGCATGAAGAGGCTCATGGCTCACTTCTTCTAACCCTCGGGAGATATACCAGAGATGAGGATGTTGATAAACTGCTTGAGGTTCTGCCCAAGGCTATTGAGAGGTTGAGGGTGATGTCTCCCCTTTACAGGAGGTGATACAGTGTATTCGGAAAAGGTTCTGGAACATTTCAGAAATCCAAGGAATGTTGGAGAAATTCCAAATCCTGATGGAGTTGGAACTGTTGGCAATCCAGTATGTGGGGACTTAATGACAATCATGATAAAAGTAAAAGATGGAAGAATTGAGGATGTAAAGTTCAAAACATTTGGTTGTGGGGCGGCAATTGCAACCAGTAGCATGACTACAGAACTTGCAAAGGGAAAAAGCCTTGAAGAGGCTTTAAAGATAACAAAGGATGCTGTAGCTGGAGCTTTAGGTGGCTTGCCACCTCAAAAGATGCACTGCTCAAACCTTGCTGCTGATGCGTTAAGGAGAGCCATAACAGATTATTTAAAGAGAATGGGTCATGTCGATAAAATAAAGGAACTCGGACTTGAAAAGGAGCTAGAAAAGCTTGAAAGTGGAGAAGTGGATGACCATGAGGAAGTTTGTGAGGCTTAATGGGCTAAATACATGCTTAGCAGATGTCAATAAGATAAACCACTAACCTCAGCAATACCCCATCCTTTTTGCCAATAACGAATAATGGCACATGCATATTTTTTTGAGATTCAGCTCTATGTGAGAATTATTTAACCTAACCCAGCTCTAAGAATAACTTTATAAACTAAAAAATTAGCAGTTATATACAATGAAACCACCATGCATGGCAGTAGTAAAATACATACTACCAGCAATAAGGGCAAAGTTGGCCAAGGAGCTGATAGAAAAACATGGGTTTAAAAGCAAGGATGCTGCGGAACTGCTTGGACTTACACAGGCAGCAGTATCCCAATATCTCAGCAGTAAGAGGGGACAACAGGGAATTGAACTTTTAGATAAATCAGAGAAGGCTGGAAAGCTGATAGATGAACTTATCGAAAAAATAATCAAGAAAGAGCTTGATTTAGATGAGGAGGTAGATTACCTCTGTCAGCTCTGTATGATACTGAGAGAGGAAAACATAATTTTTGAATGAATGAGATTCAATAATTAAATATGCAGGAATAAATAAAAACCATGTGTGATTAGATAAAGCAAGTCTATTCTCTGAGACCAATATCCACAATTAGTGGTTCATATGAAGACTAAGTTATTTGATTCCAATACTTCTGTGAGCCCCCCAACACCGTCAACCCAGCTTGGAAGTTTGTTTTCATCTATTCCAAGAATTTCAAGGGTTGCTGAACATACAACAACCCTCAGCTTCCCAAAGGCTTTCCCAATTTTTATGGCTTCATCTAATCTCCTGATCTTTCCAGAATTGATCTCCCTGCAGATTATCTCTGTTCTCTCCTTATCTCCACAGTCGATCTTTTTATTAACTATTGTATCAACAGCCCAGTAGGTTAAAAAAACAACCACCTCTTCACCTAAGGAAGAATAGACACTCGCAATGTTAAACGCATGGTATACCTTATCCCACTCTCCACTATGGATGATTATGCCATGCACTTTTCCCACCTCCTATTCTCACCTATATATTCTCACCTTTATCTTCTTACTCCTATCCTCCACACTTCTCCCTCTCTCTTTACATCAACTTCATATCCATACTTCCTCAAGACTCTTGGAATGTCCCTTGCCGATGGTGGGTTGTTGGTTATAACCTCAAGGTTGTCAACCTTTTCCAGAGCAAGTTTGGTCAGGGTGAGGGGAAAGGGGCAAACCATATCCTTAACATCAAGTTCGTATTTCTCACCAACTTTTTTAAGCTTTAATTTCATAACATCCCTCCTTTAAAACTTTTAAAATCTCTTCTGGCTTTAAATCATTCATTACGAGTTCACCCCTGATATAAAGATCGTAAACCTGAATTCCTTTTTTAAATTTGCCAACCAAACCTATATCAGCAAGTCTGTGGCAAGAACATCCATTTGCACAACCACTTACAGCAACATTACCAAACTCAGCAATATTCTCCAACACATCCCTTGCATGAACAGTTGTTCTTCCACAAAAGTTTGATGGGCAAGCAATAGCTGTATAGTATTCTTTAATGCTGAAGTGCTCTGAAAGTATATCCTTTAGACCATCCAAGTCTTCAACATCTGTAAACATCACATTTTGCCATGGTGTAAGTCTCAATTCACCACTTCCAAATTCTTTGCTCAGTTCGGCTATAATCTTCATTTTTTCAGCATTTAATGTCCCAAGTAGGGGTAAAGTATAGTATTGTAAATCATTCCACTGAATTCCTTTTCTGTGTTCAATCATCTGGAGATCCAGTTTCCTGTAATCTCTGAGTTTGCCGATTTTCTCCTCAATTTTCTCCCTTAATTTCTCAACTCCCCATGAATGAACGAGGTTTTTGAACCTAGCTTTCATCTTACTTTCTTTATTTGAATAATCTCTGTATATTTCAACCACTGCCTTAACGAAGTCAAATACAATTTCTTCAGGTATCAAAACGTTGAGACTTTCTGCAAACCTGATTCCTGGATGCGAAATTCCCATACCTCCTCCAACAAACGGTACAAATCCATCATCTGTCCATATCAGCGAGAGATCATTGGCTTTGATTCTTACACAATCATATCCACAAGATGTGAAGGCGATTTTGAACTTGTGTGGCAGTCTTAAAAACTCAGGATTGCCTGAGAAGTAATCGTTCAGCTCAAAAACATACTCCGTTAAATCCTTGGAAGCTTTACCACTGATCGGACATGATACTATGTTTCTAACATCTCCATGGCATGCCTTACTGAAGGCTTGCCCGCATAAGTCTGTTGTATATCCCATTTTATACAGCCTTTCGAATACCTCCAGAGCGGTTTCAGCATCTATCCAGTGAAGCTGAATATCCTGTCTGTTTGTAATCTCTGCATAACCCCTGCCATAGTATTCTGCCATTTCAGCTATCTCATAAAATTTATCTGCCGAAATGACCCCGCCAGGAATCTTTATTCTGAGAAAATGGAGGGATTCATTTCCATTATCTTTACCTAAGGAATACTTGCCAATAAATTTCGATATTTTATCAACATCTATCTCGATCATATGATAAATTAACGTTGTTAAGTTAATAAAGTTAACGGTGTTAAACCAATAGGTTTCAGACTGTCGAATCTACATACAGATCGATTTCTATTTAGATGGACATTTAATATCGATATAAAAAGTCCTGTGTAAGCAGAACCAAATGTAAGGTACCATCACATAACCCAGCCCCCAGACATCCTTTTTCAAACGCGATTAAATTAAAATCAATGCCTAATCGAGCCGAAATATCTTTCGAGTATCTTTTTCTGTCCCCTTCTCAAGATCTCAGACAATGTTGAGGGGGCGATACCAAAGAGGTCGGCAAGCTCTTCAAGCCTTATTTTCTTAGGAAAATCGAAATAACCCTTATCAAGAGCTATTCTTAGTATTTCCTCTTCTCTATAAGTTACTCCAGGCTTTTTTTCTTTGCTATCTGGTTTACCCTTATATAGTATTTCATGATCAACTTGAATCTCTTCTAACTCCCTCATTAGAGACAAAAAAGATTCGTCATCGCAAATAACACTCCATATAATCTCGTTTTCATTTATATTAGCATTGGTAATCAAGCATCCCGAATCAATAATAGAGAGTGCTAACAAACAGGTGTGCTCTCTGATCAGAACCTTAGCCTCCTGAGATGATGTGGCGATTCCTTCACAGTAGGAGGGTAAATTTTTAAGAATATTTTCAACTTTCTTCGCCTTTACATTGAGCAGGCCTTTTACGTTATCATCAATTCTGGTTAAACCTTCAATTTTCATGACAGAACAGTTCAGGATTTCCTTTATAGCTCCAAGAACGCATGATTCTGGAAGAGCTGTTTTTATTTGAACTTCGAGCATATATTTTCCTTTTTCAAAGCGAGAAATAAACATTTCGAAAATTTTAGGGTAAATTAAAATATATTGCCCATAAGAGTGAAACATATGAAAATCGAAGGAAAGATTAGCTACCATAAAACTATAAACGAGATGTATGAGAAAGTGAAAGCCGATGGGATATCAAATATAGTAGACAGGTTCAATGCACAGGAGAAGACCAGATGTCCCTTCTGCACAAAGGGTTTGAGTTGTAGACTTTGCTCAATGGGTCCCTGCAGAATAACAGAGAAGAATCCATATGGTGCCTGCGGAATAGATGCCGCAGGAATGAGTGTTAGAAACTTTGTCCATTTGAACATGCTTGGAACTGAAGCCTATACATATCATGCAATCGAAGCTGCAAAAACTCTAAGAGCCACTGCAGAGGGGAAAACACCCTATGAAATTAAGGATGTTGAAAAACTGAAATTGTTCTCCGCACTGCTCGGAATTGAAAGTGAAGATATCAAGGAACTTGCAATAAAGGTTGCCGATTTTATAATAGCAGATCTGAGTTCATATACAGAGAGCAAGCTTGTAGAGATATTTTCGCCTGAAAAAAGAAAAGAATTGTGGAAAAAGATAGGAATATTTCCTTCCGGGGTTTTCCAGGAACTGCTTATTGTTGGTTCATCAAGCATGACAAATGTAGATTCAAACTATGTTTCTCTGGCAAAGAAAAGTATGAGCATGGGTATAGCCACATGTATGGCAGCTCAAATCGCTTTAGAGTGGATTCAGGACATACTTTTTGGAACACCGATGCCACATGAGAGTTATGCCGATTTGGGTATACTTGACCCAGAATATGTGAATATAGCGGTTGAAGGCCATGAGCCTTTCGTCGGAGCTGCCTTAATAAAGATCGCTGAGAGTGAAGAAGCTCAGAAAAAAGCTAAGGAATCAGGAGCCAGAGGTTTAAGGATAATCGGGTTTATAGAGACAGGACAGGAGCTGATTCAGCGCTTTGATAGCCCTGTATTTGCTGGAATAGTTGGAAACTGGATAGTTCAGGAGTTTGCATTAGCCACAGGAAGTGTTGATGTTTTCGCAGCAGACATGAACTGTGCTTTACCATCTCTGCCAGAATACCAGAGCTATGGTGTCAAAATTGTACCAGTCAGCAGACTTGTAAGATTTAGAGACATAGACGAAGGACTAGATTATGAACCTGAAAAGGTTGAGGAGATCGCTAAAAAATTGATTGACATGGCTATTGAGAATTTCAAACAGAGGAGTAAAGAAGGATACAATATCGAGAAAAAGCAAAAAATTTTAGTAGGTTTCTCTCCCGAGGCGATCTTAAAGGCTTTAAACGGAGATCTAAATGTTCTGCTGGACGCAATAAAAAGTGGAGATATTAAGGGAATTGTAGCACTCGTAAGCTGCACAACCCTCAAAAATGGCCCCCACGATGCAAATACTGTTACAATTGCCAAAGAGCTGATAAGGAAGGATATCTTAGTCCTCTCGATGGGTTGTGGAAATGCTGCCCTTCAGGTAGCAGGTCTGACATCAATGGATGCCGTTGAGCTTGCTGGTGAGAAACTAAAGGCTGTATGCAACGCTTTAGGAATTCCACCAGTTTTGAGCTTTGGAACTTGCACAGATACTGGCAGATGTGCCTATCTTGTAAAGCTCATTGCAGATGCTTTAGATGTTGACATACCTCAGTTACCAGTAGCCGTTTCCGCTCCAGAATACATGGAGCAGAAAGCCACAATTGATGCCGTTTTTGCAGTGGCCTATGGGCTGACAACACACGTTTCCCCAGTTCCACCAATAACCGGAAGTGATAAGGCTGTTAAACTTTTTACTGAAGATGTTGAAAAGCTCACAGGTGGAAAAGTTATCGTTGAAGAAGATCCAGTTAAAGCTGCTGAACAGCTGGAAAAGGTTATAGAAGAGAAGAGGAAAGGTCTGGGAATATAATTTTAACATAATTTTTTTACTTTTTTATAATATAACTTCGCTTTGAAATTGTTTGATTTTGTAGGGTGTTAGGTTATAAGAGTCGGATCATGTATGAATAATCATTGAGTGTCAGAGGAAAAAGTTATACCTGTATTCACTATTTGATATTGATGAATGCAGAAGGTTTCTTCATAGAATGTACAGAAAATTTGCTGATTAGATTATGGAGGTGTAAAAAATGGTTGAAATAACGATGTATGGTTTAACCACATGCCCACACTGCAAGAGAACACTGGAATTTCTTAAGAAAAATGGGGTCGAGTTTGACACGGTATGGCTTGACGATCTTAAAGGCGAAGACAAGAAAAAAGCCGTAGAAAAGATATATAACATTTCTGGAAGTTATTCAGTCCCCCTCATTGTTAAAGGAGACAAATTTGTTCTGGGTTTCGATGAGGAGAAGATTAGAGAGCTGATAAAATGAATGTTGAAGATTATCTCAGGATTTTTGAGAGAGTTGCAAACAAAAAAGGATGGATTGTTAATCCAGACAGAGAACTTCTCAGATCTTTTGCAGAAGGGCTTATTAAAAATAGAGAAAGATATGGGTTAGCCATCTGCCCTTGCAGGTTATCAACAGGTAGAAATGAAATTGATAGACTGATCATATGCCCCTGTGTTTACGCTGAAGAAGATATTAATGAATATGGAAGATGTTACTGTGGGCTTTATGTAAGCAGAGAATATATGGAGGGTAAAGTTCCAGACAGACCGGTTCCAGACAGACACTTCAAATATTATGCTGAGCTTCAAGATTGAATTTTAATTAAATCTAATATATTGCTTATGGACAAATGGTGTTGAAGGGCAGAAAGCCAAATACAAGAAAAATAAAAGAAAAAATTAAGAATTGAAATTCAAATTCCCTTAAATTTCATTTTCTCTATTGAGAACTCATATTTTGCCATTACTCTCCTGAAGGATTCATGATCTCTTCTGCAGAGTATTGTTATTGCCTTCCCATCCTTTCCCGCTCTGGCAGTCCTTCCTATCCTGTGTATATAATCATCAGCATTGTTTGGAACATCGTAGTTGAAAATGTGGGTAATGCTTTTCACATCCAGACCTCTTGAAGCGACATCTGTAGCAACAAGGATTTTAATCTTACCTTTTCTAAAACTATCCATCATTCGGTCTCTTTTAGCCTGGGTTAATCCACCGTGGAGTACATTAACCTTAAATCCCCGTAAAAACAGATTTCTAGAAATGTTATCAGCCATCTTCCTGGTATTCGTGAAAATTAAAGCTTTTTCAGGGTTCTCTCTCTTCAAAAGATGGACAAGCATTGTAAACTTGTCTTTTGCTTTGATTTCACAGTAAAACTGGTTTAAAAGTCTTGGATCTACCTGTTTTTTCGTGGTAATGGTTTTAGGCTTTCCCATATACTTCGAGGCCAGATTTCGAACTTCCCGGGGCATTGTTGCTGAAAACAGCATTGTTTGTCTTGTTTCTGGTGTGCGTCTTATTATCGATTCAACATCATCTATAAAACCCATATCGAGCATTCTGTCAGCCTCATCTATAACGAGATACCTCACCTTAGAAAAATCAACCGTACGCCTCCTTATGTGATCGAGTATCCTCCCTGGAGTTCCAACAACCACATCAGCTTTACGTAAATCCCTTATCTGCGGTTCTATTGGAACTCCACCATGGATGTCCACAATCCTCAATTTTTTGTGCTTTGAAAACTTTTTGAATACACTTTCTATCTGATTTGCAAGTTCCCTCGTAGGCGTAAGAACCAGCGCCTGAATTTCACGCCTGCTTTTCAGAGCCTCTATTATTGGAATTGCAAATGCCAGAGTTTTACCCGAACCGGTCTCTGACTGTCCAACAATTTCAACACCTTTTTCTATCAACGGTATAGCCAGTTTCTGTATCTCCATGGGTTCAACCATACCGTGTTTTTCCAGAAGGCTGAGTGTGCCTTCACTTATATTCATTTCACTAAATTTCATTTAAACACCTCATATATGAAAAGAGCAATTTACAGTACTTCTTAAGAATACTAAAGTGCGCTTTTCCGATAAAAGGTAATCGCACAGAGTATATAAACTTATCATCCGATATGCCCTGAAAAGGTCTGTTCTAAAAAGTATGTGCCAAAAGTTATCCGAGTGCTGACAAATATAGAGGAAAAGTTAAATGAAGTTTATAGATTTGAATAACTGACAGGAGTGAGATTATGAAAGTCGAAGATATTCTTAATAGAGCGTTAGAAATGGAAAGAGAGGCCATTAAAGAATATACAAAATTGAAAGAGGATGCGGATTACGAAACTGCAGATTTACTGGACTTTTTGATAGGACAGGAGAGAGAACACATTAAAATGATAAGTGAAAGACTTAAAGCAATCAAACTTTTGAAAAAATAACTGGCACATAATACATCAGGAAAAGGAGTATAGCAATAAGTATCGTTATCAACACAAACTGCAATGATGCTTTTTTCTCTCGTATCAACTCTCCTAAAACCTCAGTATAAGCCACTACTGAGACTGTAAATATAGATAACAGTAAAAATGAAAGATAGGTGGGCATTTTATCAACTGGCATAAAATACTCCCAAGATTTTAAAGTATAGTAGAATACCGCAATAAATTCAATGACCACTGCTGCTGCCTGCAGGGATGATGTTCTTCTCTCCAATTCAAGATATTCTCTATTTCTGAGCATATCAAGTCTTAGAGAGAGCAAAGAAAACAGATCTCTAACTCCATTCAGAGTCTGTTCGAATTTTGATTCGTAATACTTCAGGCTTTCATGAGAATTCCTCAGCTCAGTAACTTTCTCTGAAAACCAGTCACCCATGCTTCTAGAAATTGCTTCAAATTTGATTATAGATGAAAATATCTCTTCATTAACATCTTTAAAGTGCATAAACTTCCTGAAAAAATCTACGTGAAATGTTGAAACTTCAGATAAAATATGTTCTAGCTCAGAGACTTCGATGGATCTTTTAGCACTATCAGAGAGCACAGAAACTTTTTTAATTATTTCACTTTCTTCTTCGGATATCGCCTGTGCCTGCAAATTGCATTGGTTGAGCAATATGTCTGCCCTGAGCATTTCAATTTGTAGAGCAGGAATCAAATCATAAAAGAGTTCTTTGTTAAATCTCACATCAAGCTTGATTCTCGTCAAGTCTTTATCTTTAATTTTAAATTTTCCGAATTTGAACTCATTAAAGGATTCATCTGCCTGAGTGATTTCTACAATAACCTTCTTCAAACAATCGCATGTAAGTTCTATATCACCCTTTGAAAATAAAAATGCAACATTCTCATATCTTCCAAGAACTAAATTATTATCTGCTGCTATCAATTCAACATATCTATACTTCTCAAATTTTGGCTTTAAATTTATCCCCGAACTTCTAAGTCCCTCAATGACAGCATCCATATCATGTGTGTGGAAGTAGAGATAGATATACTGACACACAAAGGGAGTTGAATTAAAAATAGAAAAGTGTTTTGTTAGTCTATAAAACTAAACGCTGTTTAAGATTCCTCAGCATAACTGAAGACACAATAACTCTGTGGAGAAACAATAATTCCTTCTGCAGTAGACTGAAAATCACTTAATCTACTTATGCAGGTTTATTTTGCCGAGATAACTGTAAATTGAAAAGGATTTTGACAATTATATTTTGTAACTTCTTGAGCCAATTTATCAACGTTAACCAAAAAATAAGATTCTTGAGCTACGGTTTCTCAAAAATTAAAAAATTGTTTAAAGATCTAACATGTCAATCGCAACGTAGTAGCCCCTTGCATGTCCACAGGAAGGACACTCCTCTGGAGGTTCAGTACCATAGTGAACATAGCCACACTCAAGACAAACCCATTCAACTTCTTCATCCCTTTTGAACATCGTTTTATTTTTTATAGCCTCAAGAAGCTTCTTGTATCTCTTCTCATGATGTTCTTCTGCTTTAGCAATAGCTCTAAGCCTTTCTGCGACAGCCTTAAACCCTTCTTTCTCTGCAATTTCGGCAAATTCTGGATACATTCTGGTGTTTTCGTAATTCTCTCCTTCAATGGCTGCCTTAATGTTATCAACCGTGTTTCCCCAAACAAGAGGGGCTTCAACTTCGACCTGAATTGAATCTTGCCCTTTCAACTCTTGTATAAATTTGAAAAGATTCTCAGCATGCTCCTTTTCATTTTCCGCTGTCTCTAAAAAAACTCTCGAAACGAAAACGTATCCCTCATCTTTTGCTACTTTTGCGTAAAAAGTATACCTGTTTCTCGCCTGACTTTCCCCAATAAAAGCTTTAACCAAATTTTCTAAGGTCTTCATGCAAAGTCACCTCCTCAATCCCAGTTATGACATTCCTGCACAAGCGCTAATCAATATTGACTTAATTCAACCAATCTTCTGTATCTTTTTTGGAGTGTAATTACATCGTGGTTTTTTGGAGTGTAATTACATCGTGGCCATCAAATATACACTTTATGCCAACTTAACTCCCAAACACTCACTCAGATTGCCAAAAGGAAATAAGCTTTACGAATATATAAATCTTGTTTTCAAAAATCGAGAGTTCAAGAGAGTTCAAGATACCACTTCATAATTATAAAAGCCAACAAAACCATCTAACCAGCTTTGAACAGAATTAAAAGAACTTTTAGAGGAAGGATCACCCCAGAGTTTATCTGCCATACTTTCTAAAACGGAAAAGCATTTAAACTTTAAATAAGACTTCAAACCCACCTCTACCCTCAGAAATCAGGATAGATAAACACTCCATTTATTTACACCAATAGCAGATTTTCCAGCTATATCAGACTTGTTTTACTGTCAAAGGTATTCTTTCCCAGTTGTTCAATCACTCCATTGAAGAGATATTATATAACAGTTGAATCTACATAACAGCCGAATCTGAGTAAATTTTTTCCAAAGCCTCTTTAACAACATCTCTGATTTCTACTCGTTTAAAAAATCCTGTGTAGAGTATTATCTCTTCCTCATCTCCAATCAGCTTTTCTAACTCTTTTATGGCCTTTTCAGCTTTAAGCTCACCCAGAGCCCATGCAGAATAGCCTCTGATTTCAGCATTTTCATGTTTGAGGAGTTGTATTAACTTTTCAACCGGATCGGGATACGCATTCCTTACACTTTCTGCAGCCCTTCCAATGGCATAAATAACATATTTCAACTCAACCTCCTTATTATCGAGCAGTGAGACGGTCATGTTTTTAAATCCATCAAAAGCTTTTATAGCAGTTCTTCCGATCTCTCCAATAGCTATCGGAGCACCTCTACAGTAAGCCCCAGATTCATCACTTAAATGCCAGAATAACCTTCTCAGAATACCTCTGACGAACTCATCGTCCTCCTTTTCCAGTTCTCCGCAGACTATTCCCAGGGCCTCAGCTGCTCTGAAAATGATTAGCTCATCACCATATAAAAATGAGATCAGCGAGGAGGCTGTTCTTTTTAAATTTTTTAAGTTTTTAGATTTAAGAAGTTTAGATTGAAGAAGCTTACCATGATCTCCGTCTTCCAGCATCCTCTTCAAAAATTCCCTGAATTTCATATTCACAGTTGTGTAATCATGATTTATTAATCTGTTTAAGTGAGCCGTTTAAGTGAGTGCTATACACACAGCTATACCCATATCCACACAGTATCCTGCATCATCAATCCCGAGGATGATCTCTTTTTATAATTTTGGCATTCTCCATGGAGATACCATCCCATACTACTCTATATCCCAAAACCTCCAAAAGAGCACATGCACCCTCCTCTTCAAGCAATTCATGAGCATCGTATTCAGATATGTTTTCAATTCTGTTTACCAGCTCTTCAACGTAGTCCTTTCTTAAAAGATAATTTCTCGCTCTGATATGGGTGTCGCAAAGCGATTCCTGGATTTGTTCAATTCCTTCAGAACCTATATTGTATTTTTCCATCATCTCGGATAGATTTAGGGCCTTTGAATTCTTTATTTTCTCCAGGAGATCTGTAATTTCGGTTTCAGATTTGAAATAATCATTTATTGCTTTAAGCACTTTTAAATAGGGCAACCGTCCTTTAAAAGTGATAAAAAAAGATACGTCGATATCGTACTCTTCAAACTCCTCTCTCGCAATCAATATCATCGGCACATTCGCCTTTTTGATTTTTTCAACCTTTTTTCTGACATAATCAGCAGTCCAGAAACCTGCTATCTCGATATAAATTTCCCTGTTTGCTCTTCTAAGTTTAAAATCTGGAATAAAAACAAAATCTCCGGCCAAAACCACATCTGGTTCTCTGAGTATTTCAAGATCTGGTCTTGAAGTCTTGAGCCTTGAAGACATCTCTCTTTCAATTTCTGAGTCATAATCAACATCTAAATCATAATCTGGGAATTCAACTCCATCATCACTTGATATGGCAAACCTGTACACTCGATTGGTAAATTCATCAAGAATCTCTGCCTTCATCCACCATTTTTCAGACCTCAATATGTGAGGTACAACCTTTGCAAAAGATGTGCCATATTTTCTGATCTGTTTGAGGATCGATGCCGGGCCAGTGAGAGAAATCACAACCTCAGAACTGTCAGATTCCGGACTGGATTCTAAGTCGGATTTTGATAATATCTCAGCTTCATACATCAAACCAAGACGCTTTATTGCAGAGAAAATCCTTTTATGATTCTCATTTGTCCAGAAAGAAAGCTTCAGACAGTTGAAAAGTGTTGTTTGAAGAATTGACAAGTTATAATGTCTTATCAACTCCTGTGGTGACTTTAAATTAACCTCAGATAATACCTTTTCCTCATCCAGGTCGGCATAAATGGCCCTCTCGATTTCATCTGAATTTTTACCGAATTTTTTTGCAGCCTCAAGAATTCTTTTTTCTCTTTCAGATTTCGTCGTTACAACCCCCGCTGAAAAAAGATATTTTCTAACCTCTACTGGATTTAAATCAGTAGAGAGGTTAAAAACCGATCTATTTTCAAGAATTCTGGCAAATGCTCTTACTTTTTTGTAATTATCAGGATTTTCAATTTTTTTAATATTCTTCTTAATATTTTTCAGTTTCTCACCGATATTGCCGACGAAGATTTTAATGACTTTTTCAGCTATTTCAATCTCATTATCTCCAGAAAATTTTGGATACAGTGCTCCTTTAACTTTTTTAACCTCAAGAAATTCCTTGGGTAGCACAATTTATCCTTGTAATACTAGTTTATTAAAGTAATGGATTGCTAGTCAGAGGTCAGATAATGTTGGGTTGAAATGGGGTTGATGATTGCTTCTGCGGGAATAAAATATCAACAGCATCATGAGAAGCCATTAACCTGTTTTAAATTTTTTCAAACCCTTTGCTCTCCTCCTGGATGTTCTCGTTTCAGAGGTTTCACTCGAAACAAGTTCGTAGAGAATTGCCTTTTTGCCAGGCGACGGCCTGAGGATCCTTCCAAGACGCTGGATGTATTCTCTCGTGCTTCCAGTTCCGCTCATAATTATTCCAACGTTGGCATCGGGAACATCTATGCCTTCATCGAGCACCTGGCTGCTCACAATAGTTCTAAAAAATCCTTTCTTAAATCCCCTCAATATTTCCTTTCTTTCGTTTTGATCTGTCTTGTAGGTTATGGCAGGTATAAAAAACAACCTCGATATAAGGTACACAAGCTCATTATACCTGGTAAAAATTATTATTTTATCTTTTTTATGCTGTTCAAGAAGTTTTTTCAAAGTTTTTATCTTATTTTTGGAATTATGGGAAATTTTTCTTGCTTCCTCCCATGCCCTCAAAGCTCTGTAAGCTTCACGATCAAAGCCTGTTCTCATCACTATCTTTCTGAAATCGTCCGGTTTTGATAATCTTAAACCCCTCTTGGAAATATATTCCTTGAAAATTCTGGATTTTTCGTCGTAAATCAGTTTTTCTCCATCTGTAAGGGGAATTATGATCCTTTTTATGGAGTAGGGTGCGAGATGCTTCCCGGCCAGATCGTCAGGCTTGAGTTCGTAAACCTTCCCACCAATAAGTTCAGGAAGCAATTTATGAAGACCATCATCCCTTTCAACCGTTGCAGTCAAACCAAGTCTGTATGGTGCAGCACTCATTTCTGCAGTTATCCTGAAACTCTCGGATGGAAGATGATGAACCTCATCGAAAACAATAAGCAAAAATCTGTTACCAAGAATTTCTGCATTCAGGTATGCAGAATCGTATGTGGATACCGTAATGGGCATAATTTCCTTTTTTCTACCTGAATATTCTCCCACCCTACCAAAAACAGACAATTTTTCAATCCACTGGTCAACTAAGTCCAAAGTTGGTACAACTACTAAGACTGGAACATTGAGTTCCCGTATAATCTCCATGGCAACATAGGTCTTACCTGAACCGGTCGGAAGAACAATGATGCCCCTTTTATCCACCATCCACCTGCTTACCGCCTCCTCTTGATATCCTCTGAGCTCGAATTCGGCTTCAAAGAAAGGTGTTGGTGGTAAATCAAAAACCCGATCTTCATACTCCACTCCTGAGAGTTCAAAGTAGCTCAAAAGGTCATGATATTTATAGGCAAGCATTCTGTAACATTTGCTCCTTTCATCAAACTTGCCAAAGGGAACATGAACGTCCCCTCTAACAATCAAAGTTCCTCTTTCATATTCAATGACTGCAAACATATTTTACACCTAACTGAGATTTATTTCAATCACCGCTTTAGCTCAATTGCAATCTACGACTTTGTCGGGATTTAGGATGCAGAAGGGATCGAAGATTTGCTTTATCTTTCTCATAAGCCTCATTTCGGTTTCAGAGATAAACTCCTTTAAATCATCTTTTTTTACAATACCTATACCATGTTCTCCTGTTATGGACCCGCCAAGCTCTTTGGCAATCCTGAAAAATTCATTCTTCAAAAACGGATACTTGGATTCCCAGTCATCAATTTTAAATGGATGCTGATGGATGTTTCCATCTCCAGCATGCCCGTAGTTCACAACTTTAAATCCCATCTTCTCTGCCACAAGATTACATCTCTTTAAGTATTCTGGAATTTTTGAAGGAGGCACAGAAACATCAAGTATTTCAATGACCATATCCCTTATACCCTCATATATGAGGCTTCTTATTTCAAGAAGGTGTTTCTGCTCCTTCGCTCCCTGAGCAACAAAAACATCCATGGCACCATTAACCGAAGATATACGATGAATTTGCTCCGATATTTCAATAAGTTCATCCTCATTTCGACCATCCAAAATAATCATAAGGTTCGCCTCACCTTTTGGAGGCCATCTCTTTCCAGCCACTTTCTCTCCAATTTCAAGCGCCTCCTTTTCGATGTACTCAAGAGCAAGAGGAACGATTCCACTTTTCAGGATTTCCGTCACAGTTTTTATTGCCCCCTCTGGTTCATTAAATGGAACGGCAAGTGTAAAGGTTTTTCCTGGCGGTGGGAGCAGCTTTATCACCACTCTGGTAACTATTGCAAGCGTCCCCTCGCTCCCAATCAACAGATGCATCAGATTGTAGCCGGCATTGTTCTTTATTGTCTTCCCCCCCAGCCTGAGAATTTCTCCACTGGGCAGCACCGCTTCGATACCAAGCACATAGTTTCGCATAACCCCATATTTCATTGCCCTCACTCCACCAGCATTTGTAGATACCATTCCACCTACCGTAGCTTCATCACTTCCCGGATGAGGTGGAAAGCTAAGGCCTGCTTTCTCTGCAAAAGCTGTCAGCTCTCTCAACGTGACTCCAGCATCACAGGTTATACACAGGTTATCCGGATCCACCTCTATATTCTTCATCTTTTCAGTTGATATCACTATCCCATCCAGAACAGGTACTGCTCCACCGCTCAGACCCGTTCCCCCTCCTCTTACGAAAACTGGTATCTTTTCTCTGTTTGCGATTTTCATTATCTCTGAGACATGCTCCGTGTTAGCAGGTTTGACGACCACCACATTTTTCGATGGTTTTGGTCTGACAGAGACCGGTGTCTCATCATAAAGATATCTCTCTGCATCTAAAACTACATCACAGCCTATCTCAGCTATTTTCTTTGCGATCGAGATAAACAACACCACCCTCATGCTTCTTTTTAAGAGTGACCCTTACATCGAAAATCCTAGTTTCTGGATAATTTCCCGTTTCATCTTTCTCCATTGATTTGACCATATCCCAGATAGTGAGCAATGCAACATTCACACCCACCAACGCTTCCATTTCAACTCCGGTTTTCCCCTTTGACTTTACCTCGCAAGTCACTTTTACTTCATTCTTATCAATTTCAAAATGGAATTCTATCAGGGTGAGGGGGATTGGATGGCACATAGGTATTAATTCTGGAGTTTTTTTAACTGCAAGAGTTCCAGCAACAATTGCGGTGGCAAAAACATTCCCCTTAGCAACCTTGTTCTCAACAATTGCCCTGATAGTTTCTTCTTTTAGCTTTATCTTCCCCTCAGCAACTGCATGGCGAAAAACATCCTTTTTCTCAGAAATGTCTACCATCTTAACTTTTCCTGAATCATCGATATGCGTCAATTCCATACCAGAAACGTAGGTGATTAACATAATAAATTTTGTTAACTATCTGGATTCTGTGATTATTGATGGTGCAACACGAAAGTGAAAAGTATGTAAAGATGAGTTCAAACAGGGATCAACAAAATTATTTTAGTACCCTCACGATCTTCAGACATGAGTCCCAGGGATGAAAATTCAGAAAAAAGAAACAATCTAATCGAATTATACAGGGTAGCAAGAAAAAAAGAGTGGAAACCGTGGGAGCTCCAGACAGAGCTCAGGAGTATTAACGAAAATGTTGTTTCCGTCGGTGATGATCTCTCATTTACCGTTAAACTCGATTCTGAAATTGAATTTAAAGAGGAAATTTTTGAAGATTTGGGTGGCAGAAAGGCAAGAATTTATCCATTTAAAACTGTATACAGATTTGATAAGGGTTTTGTAGCGGTAGATGGCAAATTCATTAGAATAAGCAGAGAAGTGGATGAGAATAAGCTAATAAAGATACTTTCACATATTCTGCCAGACCACAAATAATAGATAAACTGTGAGAGTTTTGAAATGCTCTCATAGAAAAGGACTCTCGAAATTTTTAAATTCTCAAGTTCTTCTTACTCTGTATAAAATAAATTTTACTCATTCAGAGGAAAGCATCGGAGGAAAGCGAGAATGAAAAATATACACTCTACACAGTTTATCCTGCTGCTTCTTTTTGCAGATTTCATAGCCCTTTTATTCGGAATCGGATTTGGCTCTTCAGGAATTGGATTTAAACAGCTATTTACAGACAGTGCAAATCCTCTCGTTTCAGCCATAATTTTAAACTATAGACTTCCCAGGACACTAATTGCGATGTTTGTGGGGGCAGGTCTGGCTGCAGCAGGATGCTCTTTACAGGCTTTATTTAGAAATCCGTTAGCCGATCCATATATACTGGGAGTTTCAAGCGGTGCGAGTGTTGGTGCTGCTATCGTCATTCTTATCGGGATCGCCTCAACAATCAATATTGTAACAGCAGCATTTCTCATGGCACTTCTTACATCAATAGTGGTTTACAAGATTGGTACTGTAGGTGAGAGGGTGCCGGTTTACACTCTCCTCCTTGCAGGAGTTGCAATGGCAGCATTTCTTTCTGGAGTGACCTCACTTCTGATATACATCTCCGCAAAGGATATGCACCAGGTAGTTTTCTGGATAATGGGTGGTTTCTGGACGGCAAACTGGTTTAAACTGCAGGTAGTCTCTATCCCTATTATTCTTTCCAGCATTTACCTCATATTTTCCTCATGGAATCTGAATGCGATCCTGATGGGGGAAGAACATGCTTTGAGCGTTGGAATAGATGTAGAAAGATTCAAAAAGAAGATAATCATCGTCTCTGCGCTGCTTACATCTGCAGCGGTATCTGTGAGTGGTGTGATAGGCTTTGTCGGTCTCATAACTCCCCATGCCATGAGGATGATTGTCGGAGAGGACAACAGAACCCTCCTCCCCTCCTCTCTTCTGGCAGGTGCAGCCTTCATGCCATTTGTGGATCTTATAGCAAGAACCCTGACAGATGGAGAAATCCCTGTTGGAATCATAACTGCTCTCCTTGGAGCACCCTTTTTCCTTTATCTCTTGAGGAGGAGTAGAGATGTTACTTGAGGTCAGAGGGTTAAAGCTCGTCCTGGGTAGCTCTGAAGTGCTAAGAAATCTTAATTTTAAACTTGAAAGGGGAGAAACTGTCGGGTTGCTTGGCCCAAATGGAAGTGGCAAAAGCACATTGCTGAGGGCGATCTTTGGAGTTCTCAAACCGGTTGAAGGGGTTATTTATGTTGATGGTAAAAATATTTCTGAACTGAATATACGAGAGATTGCAAGAAAAATGGGTTATCTGCCTCAGGAAAGTGCTGAAAGCAGACTGACGGTTAGAGATGTTGTTTTGCTGGGAAGAACACCATATATTGACAGCCTGAAAATCAAACCGGTTGATATCAAAATCGCAGAAGAGGCTCTCGAAGCTGTTGGTCTTTCAGGATTCGAAGACAGAAAATTTTCTGAACTCAGTGGTGGAGAGAAGCAGAAAGTTCTTCTGGCCAGGGTTTTCGCACAAAAGAGCGAAATTCTTCTGCTGGATGAACCAACATCTCATCTTGACATCTCCTCTCAGATTGAAATAATGAGCCTGATAAAAAAGAGGATCAAAGATTATGGTTCGGCAATTATTGCTATACACGACATAAATCTTGCCTCAGCTTACTGCGATAAACTGCTTCTGATCAAGAGAGGCAGAATCGTGAAGGCTGGAGTACCAGAAGCCGTAATAACGAGGGAGAGTATAAGGGATGTTTTTGGAGCTGATGTTGAGGTAAAAAACTTTGGTGGACGTATCCACATCGTTCCTGCTGCCAGAAGATCTGCTATTTCAAACATAAGAGTCCACATAATATGTGGAGGCGGGAGTGGAAACAACGTCATCAGGAATCTATGGGAGAAGGGATTCATGATTTCAGCAGGGGTATTGAACGTCCTCGACTCTGACTGGGTTACAGTGACTGAATTGAAGGGAGATGTTATTGATGAACCTCCATTTTCCAAGATAAGCGAGAAATCCCATTCAGAAAATCTTGAAATGATCAAAAAAAGTGATTTTGTAATTTTGACGAATCTGAGTGTTGGTGAAGGGAATTTAAAAAACTTAGAGGCTGCTTTAGCAGCTGCTGAATCTGAAAAACTTTTCATACTTGAAAAAGATGATTTTGATAGTAGAAATTTTGCCGGGGAAAGAGCAAAAAGACTGTATGAAAAAATACTGAATCTGACACAAGAAAACAGGAGGTTTAATAACGAAACTGAGCTGATTAGAGCAATCGAGGTACTCCTATCCGATAAACGATTTACCGATGCTTCTTAGATTATCAAAAGATTTAACTTCTCAAAGTTATATTTAGCAAGGTGAGCAGAAAACCCCCACTGAGAGCAAGAGCACTTATACTACTTTCAATACTGGTTGGTGTTGTGTCAGGCTTAGGTGCTTTCTTCTTTTACACCCTGCTCGAATTATCTACAAAAGTATTTTTAACCGGAATGGGTGGTTTTGAACCCTATCCAGCAAGTGGAGATGTTGAGGTACTGCCATGGTCATTCGATTCAACCAATATCCCACTTTTCCTGATTCCAGCAATAGGTGGACTGCTCAGCGGTATTCTGGTTTACAGATTTGCTCCCGAGGCAGAAGGACATGGAACTGATGCAGTAATCCGTTCATTCCATAGATTGAAAGGAGACATAAGGGGCAGGGTTCCAATAATCAAAACCATAGCATCAGCGATAACAATTGGTTCTGGAGGAAGTGCGGGAAGAGAGGGTCCAATAGCCCAGATTGGAGCCGGATTCGGTTCGGCCATTGGAAAGATTTTAAAACTCTCAGACAGGGATCGACGGGTACTTCTCATATGTGGTGTCGCAGGTGGGATCGGGAGCATATTCCAATCCCCTCTTGGCGGTGCTCTTTTTGGAATTGAAGTTCTCTACAAGAGAGACTATGAAGTTGAAGCACTAATTCCTGCCTTCACTTCATCGATTGTGGCTTACACTGTCTACGATGTGATACTCGGCTACACAAACCACATACCCTTTGGAACTCTGAGAATCTTCTCAGTTCCGGATCTGAGAATTCATTCACCATTGGAGATGTTTCTATATCTGTTTCTTGGCGTAATTGCAGGTGTAACAGGTCTGCTTTATATCAGATCATTCTATACCATACACGATTTGTTCAAAAAGTTAAAAATCACTCCTTATCTCAAGCCCGCAATTGGTGGACTGATTACAGGAATCATCGGAATGCTCATCCCTGGTGTGATGGGGATGGGATATGGATATGTTCAACTTGCCATTGACGGCAGGTTGGCCCTTAGCTTTATTTTTGCCTTCATTTTTGCGAAAATAATCGCTACATCATTTACCATAGGATCGGGTGGAAGTGGAGGTGTTTTTGCACCTTCAGTAGTTATTGGTGGAATGCTTGGGGCATTGCTCGGCCACTTCTTTAACAGCATCATTCCAGATATTGTAGTAACTCCCGAGTCTTATGTCCTCGTTGGAATGGCAGCTTTCGTTTCAGCTGCTGCAAAAACACCCATGGCTGCTATCATAATGGTCATGGAGATGTCTGGAGGCTACAATCTTCTCCCTGCACTGATGGTGTCCTCCATTGTAGCATATAAAATCACTGGAAACAATTCAATTTACAGCGAACAGGTTTCAACGAGAGTTGACAGTCCAGCACACAGAGCTGAAATGTTAATTGACGTCCTTGAAAACGTGAAGGTAAGAGATGCAATGGTTCCTGCCGATAAGGTAATATCGGTCAAACCGGGCATGAGCGTGCTGGAACTGCTTGAACTGATCGAATCCACCGGACATCTCGGGTATCCAGTAATCAAAAATGGACATCTCATCGGAATAGTCACATTTGAAGATGTTGAAAGAGTGCCTGTTGAAAAAAGGAATGATACTAAGGTTGAGGATATTATGACAAGAGAATTAATCGTAACATATCCTGATGAAAATCTGGAAGAAGCTCTTAAAAAACTGACTTCAAAAAATATTGGAAGACTTCCAGTTGTTTCGAGAGATAACTCATCTCTGAAAGGATTAATAACCAGATCAGACATAATGAAGGCCCATGCAAGAGAGATACTTAAAATTGGAAAATAACCATCAGGTTGCCGAATTGTAGTCCGCCCGTTTTGCGCAATCAGGGATGTGGCCATTAACCATAGTAACTCTTAAATCTAATCAATCCCTAAGCCTCAGATACATGTCGTATTCCAGATAGGGATCGACGACTTCAAAACCCATTTTCCTGTAAACATGAATCGCTCTGGCATTCGTTCTCTCTGTAACGAGCATAATTCCTCTATATCCCTTACTTCTGCAGTAATCAATTATTGTTTTCATTAATTCCTGTCCAATGCCTCTGTTCTGGGAGTCCTGGTGGACAAATATGGTAAGATCAACATCCCTTTTGTCCTCAGTTGGTACAGCCACAACATGTCCTATAATCCTGCCATCCTTCTCTGCAACCAGTGCAAAACCATTTTTAGCCAGATAATCGATCCAGTTCTCAATCGCAACCCTCGTAGTTGGTGGTAAACCGAGGCACCTTAATTCTGGACTGAAAGTCTCATACATTTTTATCAATTTTTCTCTGTCCTTTTCATGCTCGTATTTTCTTATAACATATATATCGCCCTGTCTATCCGTAACAACAATCTGTTTAAAATCTTCGTCATCCTGTACTGGAGTGCAGGGATTTGATGCGAATACCATGGGCTCGCCATCCATTCGATGAGTAAGTATTTATTATTTTCTTTAGATTATTAATCGTTAATATTGTGAAATGGTTTAAAAATCTTACTAAAAGAGAATTCTTTCAGCAGACTTTCTGTAATATTCCACCTGTTCTTCACTTATGTCCGCAAGAACTATTTTTTTCAGAGAAGTTTCGCTATCGACATGCCTTTTGACTTCCTCAACCATAATCTCTGCAGCTCTGTCTTTAGGAAAGCCTCCAACACCCGTACCAAGAGCCGGGAATGCAATTGAGCTGATTCCAAGTTCTCTTGCCTTGTCTAAAGCAGCTTTCATCGCTGAACGAACCTTAACTTCATCAGTTTTGAAGTCCAGCTCCATTGTGGGTGAATGAATTACGTATTTCGCTTTCAGCCTGCCTGCCGTTGTTTCTACAGCCTCACCTATTTTAACAGGTCCTTTCAGGACTGCTTCATCCTCTATTTCTTTTCCACCTGCCCTTTTTATAGCTCCTGCAACCCCTCCACCCATGTAAAGCCTGGTGTTGGCTGCATTAACTATCGCGTCAACCTCAAGCTTTGTGATATCACCATTGTAAAACTCGATCTCAACACCACGGTATTTCAATTTCATGGATAAATATTACCCATACTCCTGAAAAAATTTTCGAGTGGGAAACAAAAACATAATCTAGAAACAAAAACATAATCTATCATCCGTCTAGAAAAGAGATACTCCCTGGCCAAATACACCCAATGCCCACATAATTGTATGATACTACTGATTCTCTTTATAAAATCTCAGTCTGTGGATTTTTCCACCCGGCTTGTAGATTGCAACGTTACCAGGCATTGGATTGAGATTTACCTTCTTCTGGAATTCAGTCTGGCTCTGCCATGTAGATGAGTTCACAACCATAACACCTCTGTAAAATCCGGTGCCATAAGTATGGATGTGTCCTGTATGAAGTATGTCGGGTATTTCATCAATAACGAGAAAATCCTCTTTCTCCGGAGCTAACGGAGATCTACCACCATACATTGGAGCAAGATGTCTTCGCTTCAGTATTTCTTCCATGGCCCTTACCGGATCGGAATAGCTGAGTCTCGAAATTTTTGTTATAATGTCGTCAAAGCTCCTTCCATGGTAAATTAAGACGTTTACACCATCTACATCAATGTATGCTGGATTGCCGACGTTTATAACATTACTGGAAAAAAGTTCAGCGAATTCTTTTGGCAGGGAGGGCTGAGGTTCAGCCTGCCTTACTGCATCGTGGTTTCCGGGAGAAAGAATAATTTTTATCCTTTTTGGAATTCTGTCAAGCTGGAATGCTGCCTCCTCATACTGCTGGTAGATATCATATATTTCAAGTTCTTTGTCCTGGTCAGGATAAATCCCGACCCCATCTACAACATCACCTGCGATAGATATGCACTTGACACTTTCAGCAAGATTCTGCATGTACTCGTTCCCTATTTCGCAGTTCAGCCATTTAATGAAGGTGTTCCACTCTTTTTTCAAAAATGTATTGCTTCCAAAGTGAATGTCGGAGATAAACACCAGTGAAAAATCTTTTTCAATCTTTCTGCCATTTTGTGGGATATCCGGAAAAATTATTCTGTCGGCAATTATAAATCTACCCCTCAGATTTCCAGAAACGCCGATTACCTCATCGCCTAAAAGCTCAGTAGCTATTTCTTTCAGCCTTCCTGTTGCAATAACACTGATTCTTCCGCTGTTATCTTCGAGTTCTATAATGTAGTTACCGTTCACAGTTTCACGAACATCACACACAATCCCAACAATCTCGACTTTCTCACTTTTGAGCTTTGGAGCAGATTTTATAGGAACGGCACTTATTCTCCTTTTCAAAAACTTTGATATTTTTTCGAATCTAGAATTAAAATGAACCACAAAATCGCTAATTCCACCTTCACATGTTGAATGTCCAGTAATATCTCTGATAACCCTGATATTTAGATCTTTATCTGTTTTACCACCGGTTATGCCATCGGTTAAGGTTTTCTCAACTCCTATTCCGGATTTTCTTGTTAATTCCGAGGTGAGTTCAAATCCTGATTTCTTTTCTGATTTTGATACGACAGGGATTCTGTTATTAATCGAATTATTCACATCATATAGCGCCCCGATTTTCTTTTCTGAGTGATCTACCGGATTCATCGACTGACCCTGGATTTTATCCAGAATTCTGCTTATTTCATCAGGAGTGACGATCAAACAACCGTCCAGCATCTTACATGCCTTTTCAATAAACTGATCAAGCTTTAAATCGTCGATAGGTGTGTTTCTTAGAAGTTCCACAGCATGGGGGTGTATATTAAATCCATGCATTGCAAACTTTGCAACGATGAGCTTAGAGTCGATATCTTTAATTACCATTCATCAACCTCCAGTATCTATGGACATGAAATCCTCTGCCATCAGTATTGCAAAAGATATCCTTTCGACCCTTGTAATTGTGGCAGTAATAGTGGCAATAGGGATTCTTATAACTGGGACCTGGCCATTTATGGTTGCGGTAGAATCAGGGAGTATGGAGCCAAACATGCATCGTGGAGACGTTATTTTTCTTGTCAGCCCTGACAGGACGGATATCATCACTTATATTGAAGGTGCTCAGAAAGGATATAAAAGTTTTGGAGACTATGGAGATGTTATTGTCTATAAACCAAACGGTGATGATAGGAGAACTCCAATAATCCATAGAGTTATAGCCTACGTCCAGAAAGGGGAGAACATCCCCATTAAAGTTGGAAATCGCATTCTCCTTACAAAGAACATAGCACCGAATTCAGGTTACATAACTCAGGGGGATTACAATGGCGTACCTGATCAGCCATTTGTTTCTAAACCAATCAAAAAAGAGTGGATTGTTGGTGTGGCTAAATTCAGGATACCCTATATAGGTTATTTCAGATTGCTTTTCAGTTAACTGGAATGAGTGGAAATGATAGAGTATCTTATCGCCCTTATTTCTGGTCTTACAGCGGGAATCATTCTTGAAAAAATTGAAAAAAGTCCAGAAAAAAGTTTAATCTCCAAAAGTATCCATATCACCTTGCTTTTGCTGATATTCTTTCTGGGTTTTGATATCGGAAGAAAACTGAACATTGAGGAGATTTTTCAGGTAGGCCAGCTTTCTCTGATTTTTGCACTGATGACAATGTTTTTCAGCTATCTCGTTACAAGATTGATTTTCAAAATTAAAGGTGAGATCTGATGTTCGTGATTACTATTCTCCTGATACTCCTTTTTGGAATTGCCTTTGGATATCTTTCCGGAACCTTAGAGATACTGTATGACGTACACATTTTTTTGAGTGATATTTCCGGAGAGTTCGTGCAGTTTATCCTCATATTACTCGTTTTCATAATAGGTCTCGACATGGGTCTTGCTGAATCGAGGCTGGATAAAATAAAGAAATCCTGGAAATTTGGATTTTTAATCGCGCTCGGAACCGTATCAGGTTCTCTTATGGCTGGACTCCTGCTGTCTTTCCTGACCAGTTTACCAAGTATCATCACATTATCTGTTGCTGCCGGAATGGGGTGGTATTCACTTACAGGACCTTTTCTTGCAAAAAATTTTGGAGCGTTTGCAGGAGCTCTTGGCTTTACTGCCAACTTTATAAGGGAGGTTCTGACATTCATATTCTACCCAAAAATGGGAGATAAAATAAAAGCGATATCAATCGGTGGTGCTACGACTATGGATTCTTCACTCCCGATTATAACAAGATTCTCAAACCCGGAAACAGGACTCATAGCATTCATACATGGGTTTTTCATTTCTATAATGGTTCCTGTGCTTCTATTCCTGCTTTCAGGGTTCTAAAAGCGATTAAGAAATGATAAAAACGTATGATGAAAAACAAAACCGGTCAAATCAAGCCAGTTAAAAAATGAGATTATTTGCCTTTGTTCCGTCTGATCCACCTGAGAATTTCTCCCTTGGGCACCGCACCAACCAGTTTATCCACAGGTTTTCCGTCTCTGAAGAATATCAGAGTTGGAATTGCAGTTATTGCATATCTGTTTGCAATATTCTGGGCTTCATCTGTGTTAATTTTTCCAAAGACGATTTCTCCGGCATACTCCTTTGCGAGTTCATCAATCACGGGAGCCATCATTTTACACGGAGCACACCATTCTGCCCAGAAATCAACAACAGCATATTTGTTCTCCTTTAAAAAACTGTTAAAATTTGATGAGTTGAGTATTACTGGCTGTAAAATGATCTTTTCCTCCTTAGTTCCCGCCATCTTCTCCATCATCTCCTTCAACTTTTTCTGTTTAATCATCTCAAGTTCATCCATAGTCTTAAAGTTATCCCGTGCCTTTTGAATATTTCGGATGTGTGCTGGAGAAATTCAGAAAAATCTTACAGATGTATATATAAATAGAATCGATCAATTGAAATAAATCAACCCAGAATTTTCTTAACCTTTTCAATGCCCAGTTCAAGGAGCTCTTCTGCCCTCTTCGAGGTTTTACCTTCTGCAAAAATCCTCGCTATTGGTTCAGTTCCTGATGGTCTTACAAGAAGCCATCCATCCTCATAGTCGATTCTCGCCCCATCTGTGAAGTTTGCTTCCGGAAACTCCTCTCTCAATCCCTGAATAAGCTTACCCTTATCTCTGCATGGCACCTTAACTTTGAGAGTATAATATTCTGGAATATCCTTTACAAGCTCAGACAGGGGTTTATTTGTCTCAGCAATCAATTCGAGGACCTTTGCTGCACTCATTGCCCCATCTCTGGTAAGCAGATGTTCAGGGAATATGAGCCCTCCATTACCCTCTCCACCAAAAACCGCTTTAATCTCTTTCATAACCTTTACGACCACAGGTGATCCAACTGCAGTATAAACTATCTCTCCTCCAGCCTGTTTAACAGCATCTTCCACACATTTAGAACTCGAAACTGGGGTGACTACTTTCCCACCACCATTTTTCTCCACATAATACTTTGCCATAAGTGCCAGCATCACATCCTCGCTTATGAAATTCCCTTTTTCATCGACAAAGGTAGCGCGATCGGCATCCCCATCATGAGCCACACCAAAAATTGCAGATATCTCTCTTACAACCTTCTTAAGAAATTCCACAGCATTTTCTACAGGTTCAGGATCTCTCTGGGGAAATCTACCATCTGGATGGGCATTTATACTTATAACATCACAGCCAAGCTCCTTTAAAAGTTGAGGAGTTGTCACCGTTGCAGCCCCATTTCCGCAATCAACAGCAACCCTAAACCTCTTTTCAGAAATAGTATCAACATCAATCACACTTTTGATTCCATCAATATACATCCTTATACAGTCATCACAAAACAGCTGACCGACCTTATCCCAGTTTGCAAGCTTGAAGTCCTTACTTTTATAGACTTTCTCACTTTCTTCATCCATTTCCCGTGTGAATTCGGTACCATCAGAATGCACAAATTTTATACCGTTGTATTCTCTCGGATTGTGGCTTGCGGTAACGATTACCCCTCCACTCACCAATTTCTCCTCCTTCACATAGTACTGTAGAGCTGGAGTTGGTGCCATTCCGAGATCCACAGCATCACTGCCAACGGAAGTTATTCCAGCAATCACAGCACACTTGAACATGTGTGATGAGATTCTTGCATCAGTTGCTATTGCAATTCTTCCCTTTCTCAAATAACCGATTGTTCTGCCAAGATTTAAAGCCATTTCAGCTGTAAGCTCTTCATTAGCCACACCACGAACACCATTGGTTCCAAAAAGCTCACCCGCACCACCGATTCGAGTCATAAACTAAACTGATATTGAAAGTTTAAAAATAATTCGAATCCAGATATCTTAAAAATAATTTGAATCCTCGATAACTCAAATCTCCGGACTATTTCGGACTGATTTTACCCCATTTCTCCAGTGCATTTTTCAGCTCTATCTTACCTTCAGAATATTCTTCAATGGGAATTCCTTTGATTGATGCGTCAATTGCCTGACGTAAGGCAGCAGCTCCAGCTCTCGTACCTCCTGGGTGTCCATGAACCCCTCCACCAGCCTGTATTATGACATCAACTCCAAAGAAATCGATGACATCCGGAACCAGTCCAGGATGCAAACCTCCTGATGACACAGGAAAGACCCTCTTGAAATGATACCACTCTTTTCTGCAGATTTCAGACAGTCTTATAACCTCTTCTCTTGCTCCGGCCATCTTTCCTACTCCAGTTCCCACGTGCATATTGTCAACTCCTGCAATCCTCGCAAGCTTTGAGAGTACAGCGAGAGATATCCCATGTTCGGGATTTCTTGAGAAGGCTGCATGCATTGCTCTATGAGCGTGTATTGCAAGCCCCAGCTCTTCGCAGACGTCTCTGATTGTTTGCAGAGCGGCAAATCCTGTAGTAAGAATATCCACCATAACAAATTCATTTCCATAGTCTCTGACGAGCTCAGCCCTCCGAACCATCTCCTGCGTCTCAGCAGTTATATTTATCAGATAGCTTTTTACCTCGCCCGTTTCCTTTTCGGCCTCATCTCTAGCCTTCATGACTTTCTCAAGCCTTTTTTCAAAGGGTATAAAGGGCTGGCTCGTAAGGTTCTCATCATCCTTAACCAGATCAATTCCCCCAACCCATGCTTCGTAAGCGATGTTAGAGTATTCATCGGCATTAAAACCAACTTTGGGCTTGGGAACTGTTGCGGTAATCGGCCTGTCCTTAACTTTCAGAATCTTTCTGACGCCGTTAATTCCAAACTGAGGGCCTCTGAAACTTTTTGCAAAACTTTCGGGAATCTCAAAATCTTCAAACCTCAAACCATCGATTGCTCGCATTCCAAAGATGTTTCCCGCAACAGAACTTAGAAATTGTGGGAGATTCCCCTTTTCAAATAGATCAGTTTTATATGCAACGCTTATCATTTTGCCATCTATTCTGAACACCTTCGCCATAAGATCCCTGATTCCATCCGGAAGTTTAGCAAGAGTCGTCCATGTACCAACAGAGCTTTCTGATGCAACTCTACCAGCCGCCTCCTCAATAGAGATTCCAGAGGGGATAACTTTAAAGTGACATATTATTTCATCCTCTGAAGGCTCATAATCCATATCAACAAAATCAGTATACCATTCGAATCCCATAGTTCTAAATTGTCCAACCTTATAAAATATTTTTCCAGACTGGTAATTGGCAGAAAAACCTGATTAAAACAGTAATTGTTAAGGCTCATCAGCAAGTTAACTCTATCAGCAGGCTAACCCTTTTCGGCAAGGTAAATTCCAATTACGGTTACGGCTCCTCCCACCACCTTTATCAGGGTAATTTCTTCCTGCAGTAAGAAAAATGCCATTATTGCTGTGAAGAATGGAATCAGATATATGTAAACGGCTATTCTGGATGCATCCTCAACTTTCAGTGTCCAGTACCAGATAAGATAACCAAAAAATGAACAGAGCAGAGCCAGATAAAGGATAGACGCCCAGGTGACCAGGCTGGAAGGTACTTGTATCCCTGTCCACATGACAAATGGGATCAGTGTTACAACCCCTATTGCAAACGCCCAGGCAGTAACAGCATCAGTATCATACCTGGAGATCAGATTTTTTCCAACTATAGTGTAGCCTGCCCAGAGCAATCCATCAAAGACCATCAGTAAATCCCCAATCAGTGTCGAACTCGTAAAAAAATTTAGTTTTCCATTGGACAGAACCAGAGATATACCAAAAATACCCAGGATGATACCAGTAATCCTTTTGTTTGATACGTTTTCCTTTAGAACCGCAATTGAAAAAATGGCAATGAAAAGAACGGAGCTGTTTATAAGAATCGAGCCATTTATGGCTGTTGTCATTTTCAGTGCCAGAAACTGAATCACATAAAGTATAGAGACACCCGTCAGTCCGAGAACGATCAGAGGGATTATGTCCCTTTTACTGAATTTAAACAATTCTGCTTTTTTGTGATGAAACACGTAGGCAAAAAGAAGGGGTGAAGCTAAAAGAAATCTCCAGAATGCCAGATTATACGGATCGAGCTCCAGCAATCCCCATTTAATAAAAACAAATGAACCTGCCCATATAAGCATTACAAGAGTGAGAAGGATCTTCGATTTCATTCAAATTAAAAAAAGAAATTGTTCAGGCCGCTTCTTCAGCTTTTCCAGCTTCAACCTTCTCGAGTTCGACTACACCTCTCTCCAATCCCTTTGGTTCTTTTAAGAGTTCAATCTTTCTTATTTCAACCCTTCTGAGAGGATAGATTTTCTTTGCATTCTTATAGATCTCGGAAGGTACTTTGCCCAGTATGCACTCCTGAATGAACTGAACGAAATTCTGCTCAGTACCTGCTCTCTGAACTATCTCCCTCATTATCGCCCTTATTGTTCGCCTCTGAGACGTTTTGCATCTCTTAATTGTGAAAGCTACTGGCTTTACTCTCAGCAGATATCCATCAGCAGTGGTGAGATCAATAACATCCTCGACCTTGGTTGTTCTCCTTCTTGTCAGGCTGTTGAGGTAATCTCTGCCAAGTTCATACTTGAGGAAAGTTGTATATGCATTACTTCCTGCAACCCTGTAAACCTTGAAATAGAGTTTCTTGTAAGGGTTCTGATTGGAATAATCATTGGTCAGCTCAGCTAATGTTACCTCCACTGTTCTGTTCAACACTTTCTCGGGTTCATCTGCAGGTGTTAAGCCTATTTCAGCCATTCCAAAATACTCAGGAGCAATTAATGTGAACCATTTTTTAAGCGTCCACTTATCCTTTACTCTTGCCTGTCTTTTTCTTGCCGTTTTAATCCCTCCTATCCTTCTCATCAAAGAATCAATTAATAAATTTTTTGTTGGATGAGGTTACAGTACACATATGTTCCTTGAGGAGAAAATTAAAAAAATTTCCCTGATGCTTTCCGAGTCTGAACATGCTGTGGTCTTTACAGGTGCTGGAATTTCTGCAGAAAGTGGTATTCCTACGTTCAGAGGTGCAGGAGGTTTATGGCAGAAGTACAATCCGGAAGAGGTCGCCTCAATTTATGGATTCAAAAGAAATCCGAAGGCTTTCTGGGAGTTTGCAAAAGAATTGATTGTAAAAACTAAAGCTACACCCAATCCCGGCCACTATGCGATAGCTGAACTTGAGAGAGTTGGGCCTGTGAGAGCGGTGATAACCCAGAACATCGACATGCTTCACCAGATGGCCGGAAGTAAAAAAGTTCTCGAACTTCACGGCTCTATGAGTTATGTTGATTGTCTGGACTGTGGGAAGGAATACAGATGGGAAGATATAGAAAAAGCTCTTCACAACACACAGCCTGTTTGTAGGGAGTGTGGAAGCGAATTTCTGAAGCCGAGAGTTGTTTTCTTTGGAGAGCCATTGCCTCATGGAGTTCTCTTAGAGGCGATGGATGAAGCGAAGAAATCTGATCTTTTCATCGTTGTGGGTTCATCTCTTGTGGTTTATCCTGCCGCAAGCCTACCAGAGATGGCAAGGGATGCTGGAGCCAGACTTGCAATAATAAATACTGAACCTACTGAGAAAGACTATCTCTTCGATGCCGTAGTATATGGAAAGGCTGGTGATGTGCTCCCAAAGATTGTTGAAGAGTTTAAAGGAATCATAGGAAATAAATAGGGAGCCTTGCCCTTATCAATTTTAAATACTCAAACTTAATCGAATCTTACGGCCCTGCAGGATCCCTGGTAGTTTTCAGGATGAATTTTTTTAATTTTTCCATTGCAGATCGGGCAAGAAGGATTTCTCGAGATTTGAATATTATAGAATTCCATTGATCGAAGATCAATTCTCAGAAGTTTTTCTTTGAGAATCTCCCCAATTCCAGTTAAAACTTTAAGTGTTTCCACCGCCTGAATGCTACCCAACATCCCGGCAGTCGCACCAATAATGCCTGGAGTGGTCTGAGGTGGAGCCTCTGGATAAAGACATCTATAGCACGGTGAGTCGACTATAGTCATTGCTTCCCCTTCAAATTCGAAAATTGCAGCGTGAATCATTGGTATGTCCAGGATTCTGCATGCATCGTTTAGAAGGAATCTTGTACGGAAATTGTCCGGGCAGGATACAACAGCACTATGCCCATTTACCAACCGCAATACATTTTCAGGTTCCACTTCTTCAGTTACCGTTTCCACAGAAACCTCAGGGTTCAACCCCTCAACGAACTCCTTTGCGGATTCTGCCTTATTCCACCCAAGTTTTCCAGCGTGAATAACCTGCCTCTGAAGATTGCTGAGCTCAACAGTATCAAAATCAACTATACTAAGTTCACCCACTCCTGCAGCAGCCAGATACATTACTACGGGGCTACCCAACCCACCAGCCCCAACAACAAGTACTCTTGAATTGAAAAGTCTCTTCTGTGCTTTTTCTCCAAAATCAGAGATCATTAGCTGTCTGCTATATCTTTCATACCAGTTTTCTTTCATGAAATGCCTCCTGAATTTTAATCTTAATTTTACGTCGCAATTCTCAAACCATCAAAGTCAATACCCCAAGACCATTCATTCTATCATGAGAATGTCATATTTCATGTCCCCGAGACCGAGTTTTGCTGCATACTCAATTTGAACCTCGGGTGCAGTCCACTCCCAGAACTTTCGTTCTCCTGTGAGGGCATCTTTATTGCTTTCAAGCTTTTTGAGAACATTAAAGCAAGCTGAATCTACCGAGACGATGTCTCGAGATGCAAAAATGCCAACATCTGGAGCAATAGGATTATCGCTGTAGGGATGGCAATCACAGTGGGGTGTTATGTCGATCATGAAATTGATAAAGGCAAAGTTTTCTTTTCCGATAACCTCAAAAACGCCTTTTGCACACTCGACTATCCTTTCAGCTATTTCTGACCCCCTCAACCACGGGCCCACATTTACAGCGTTATATTCACAAACCTCATAACATCCAGTACATTTCATGCATCTGGAAAGATCGATCTTGTAATCAACAATTGCACTCACCGGGCAGATGGTAACGCAATCATCACACTGCGTACACTTTTCATTAATCTCAGGGGGACTGGAGCAATGGAGATCATATTTTGATGGCTTTGCAACACAGCCAACTCCGACGTTCTTAATACTTCCTCCTATCCCTCCTTGCATGTGAAGTTTGAAATGCGTTGCGCATACAACCTTATCAACACTCTCGAAAGCCTTTGCAACGTAAATATCTTTGAGGTGTTTTCCACCTATCTTTGTTTTAATGAAATCAAAACCTCTCAGCCCATCTGCTATTATAATTGGCGCTCCAACAGTCTGCGATGTGTATCCATTTTCTTCAGCGATCTCAAGTCTGCCAAGAGCAGTTGCTCTGTCCCTATTTAAACCAAGTCCAGTGGTTTCAGTAATGAAAGGTCTCCCACCAAGCTTCTGTATTTCTTTGGCAAGAGTTCTCAGGTAAATCGACCTAAGCGTTTTTGTTGTTCCTCTGTCGCCAAAATGAGTTTTAATGGCTACAATATCGTTTTTAGAGATAAAGTCAAGAATCCCACTTTTCTTAATCAAATCTCTAAGCTTGCTCACAAGGCTCAAATCTGGCTGATACCATTTAGACGGATCAGTTACTTTCGCTCTTGAATCTGTAAAAAATACCTCACCCATACTCTGATTTTAAATAAAATCATATATAATAGTTTAGTGCAGGATTCGCATAAGAGCGAGTGAGAGATTCAAGAGCGAAACAGATACTACATGACATCGGGTAGTACAGTTATTGTTAAACGGCCCAGATTGATCTTCATGGAGTTGCTGTGAGTTGGATATACACATGGTAAAAGTTAAAGACTTTAAACGTTAAACCGGGAAACATTATGAAAAAGATACTGAACGTGAAACCAAAATTAAAATCACATGTAAATTCCATAAAATCCGTAAAGATAGTTATAATTCTTTTAGTTATGGTACTGGTGTCTTCAACATCAATATTTTCAGTATCTCAGATACCATTCACATCAATAGCTCAGCCGGTTCAACTGGTTGTTGCTGAAGAGGTTAAGAAGAATTCGACAAATGCGAATCTCACTATCTCTTTTCGGGATTATGATGGAGGCTTCATCAAGCTGAGAATTTCCGGGATGGATTTAACACTGACCGAGACACTTTATTCAGAAAGAATAACTTATTCACTTCCAAAAGGAAAGTATCTGATTTCAGCTGAATATCATAACAATACCTTTATCAAAACTTTTAGCCTCACCAATGACTCAGAAGTAGGTATTTATCTCAGTTACACCTCAGACCAGAAGGGCTTGAAAATAGATACCTCACATATCGTAGTTCTTCCAGGTCAGAGACCATATGTTATGGAGGTCGTTTCGATTTCAAATTATGGTAACAAAAGCTATTTGGGCGATCTGAGTATTGAGATTCCTATAGGGTCAGCAATAGAGAATATTTCGGGGAATCTGCAATACTCCAATCTGGAATTTGATTCAAAAGCATCATCAATAATTTTCAAAAATACTGTTCTGCATCCAGGGATGGAAACTCATACTGCGATAGAATACATGCTATCGAGCAACGATCTGACCAAGAAAATAACCCTAAACACCTCCAGATTTATTATATTTGTAGCCGATGCATATCAGGTAACTGACGTCTCCGATAACCTCATTTTTGATGGAGGTTTCAACTTTAGGGGAGAAAACTATAATGTGTTCCACTCAACAAACCTATCTGCAGGAGATATTATATCGATCAGGGTTTCAGAAGTTCTATCAGATGATAAAAAAGATATGTCAGGCTATGAAGAAGCAGATAAAAGCCCATTCAGAGACTGGTTGCTTTTTTCTGGATTTATCTTAGTTGTTATCGGCCTCACAGTTCTGATAGTGGAGAGAAAAATGAAAAAAGGTAAAAAATGGGAATTTACTGATGATACCGATAAAAGAGAACTCGATACAATTAAAGATAATGACAGCGAATCAGAGAAGGAGAGAGACGACAGAGGCTGGAAAATTTGAAAGCTAACGTTGAGATGAGATTCAGTTTTCCATAAGGCTTATAATTCTAAATTTCTTTAATATAATTCTAAATTTCTTTAAGCATGTTTACTTAAGCTTGCGCATTAATGGGGCTTTGATTTATGTTTTATGTTTTAATCTCAAAAAGATGAACTATATCAAAGAATTACCATACCGATAATTCTTTATATCTACCATATTTACAATTGTATGTTCGAGAGCTGGAGTTTTACCGTTTACCGGAGCTTCAATCATTTACCTACACTGAGCCGGGGTGGCAGAGAGGCACTGCGCGAGCCTGGAGTTGTTCCACCAGAGAGCTCGTGTCCCTTCTGGGACGCGTGGGTTCAAGTCCCACCCCCGGCGTCTGTTCTTTTTGTGAAGCAACCATATAGGAGTATATTCTATCATAACCCTGTTATTGACGATGAAAATAGATCGCTGAAGGTTTAATAAAACACCAAGAATATCTTTTCCCTCCTGTTCAGATTTCCGCAATAAAGCTCGAACAGAGTTAATTACTGAGATGCTCTACTAGAACTGTCGAAATTTAAATAATCACACTTGTATCAAGGACTGCATCCATTTTTCAACCTCTTTTATCTGCTTCTTAAGCTCTTCAGCCCCCTTCCACTTCTGCTGAATGCAATCATTAGATCCACAGTTCCAAGTCTTCCACTGTAAGAATCTCATCCGATAATCCTTCAAGCTCATCGTGGTTTTCAACTATGAAACTATCTCAGTTAACCTTACAGACCATTGGATACAGCTATTCCCATTTTTCCCTTACAATCAGTTCGTAATCCTCTTCAGGAATCTCCCTCATCGCTTTACCCTGAATGTGCTCTGCCCATCTCTGCTTGTTCTTGATGAATTCCAGTTTGGGAATTAAAGATTTGAAACCCCACTGGAGTTGAGAAAATCTTGAGGGGTTTCAGAATTCTGAGCGGATATATCTCGCTTCGGTTTGGTGTGGATTTGAACATCTTTTTGTTATCTTTAAAGACTTCAGATGTTACATCGTAGGCAGCAACGACACAGTAGGAATAATTTCCTTGTCCTTCCTAATGGACATAACGCAGATCAGGCATTTATCTGCGGTTTTGACTTTTGCAATGGTGTTTTTGTGGTGCTCGGGAACGCCCACATACATTGTTTTTTCTTATCACGTTCCAGTTCCCTTCTGTTGTTATGCAGAGTCAGGATGTCATGAGATCAAACATAAAACAGCTTCAAACCATACTTACCAAACTTTTCGAAATGTTTTTTATTAAATGTTGCCATTACTGCGTTTCTGTTTTTGCAGATAGCAAACTGTCTTCTGATGTAAACTCAAAAACTTTTAGAAATCTTATCTCTCCCGGCAGTTCTTTTCCAATTCTGTTAAAGCCATAGGCGATCTCATGCAAGTTTATTGAGGTTGTTGCCACATCGTGCCCTTCAAGCTTTTTCAAAACCTCTTCTCCTTTCCTAGACTTTTTGTCAAAAATCTCTATCAGGACATCGGTGTCAAGGACTATCAGAAAAAACCCTCCTTTCCCCCCTCTTCGCGTAGATCTCTTTTAGCATCATTTCCTTCTCCTCTTCGGAAATCTCCACTTTGCTTCCAATCTTCTTGAGAATTTCAACGCCTTTGCCTTCAATGAGCCTTTCGATTAGCTCGCTGAAGGATTCATCCCCCTTTATGGCAAGTAATTTCTTATAGATATCATCTCTTATCGTTATTGTTTTGACCATGTTTAAGTTTAAAGTTAAACATAATCTTATTTTTTCTTATTACCTGCAATTCTCTTTGGTTATGCAGAACTTTGCTTCACTTCCATCACTGGCAACAAGAACTTCGTTGTAGTATAAAAGAATAGGAATTTCTCTTTTGTAGGTCTGAAGCTGGTTGTAGGCTTTAACAAGAGTAGCATTAACGTCAAATGGGTTTTTGAGTTCTATAACTGCAAGAGGGATGTCGTTGGCAAAAACAACAATATTCGGGACCCTGTTGTGCTCCCACTATGACCCTGAACTGATTGACTGCCAGTCATTGTTTGATGGATTATCAGAATCGAAGAGCCAGATGTTTTCGCCCCTTCTTTCCCCATATTTTTCTATTTCGACTCTTACTCCATTTCTGAGCACTAAATGGAACTCTCTGTTGGCACTGCAATATCTAGAGTGAGATGTTTAATATTCTGTGAACTGTCTCCTCTATTGCCTCATCCGAGACTTTGGGGTTAATTCTTCTTAGGGAGCTTCGTAATCTTTCCAAGAGAATAACGTCAGAATGGTGATCCCTTTCCTGCCTTTCACCACCCAGACTGATATCTGGCCCGAAAGCTGTCTCATAACCGAGTTCTTTGAACCGGTCCATTGTGGCTTTTTCGAGAGTTTGTTCATCGATAATTATATCTGGTTTGTAATCTCAATAATCTCAAATATCTTAAATAAAACTTACTTTGGAAAGTTTTGATGGAAAAACTTCTTACTCAACTTTTAACCCTCTCATGAATTTTTCAATGAACACTTGAAGATCTTCAACATCCCTTTGTAAAATTTCATAAATCAGTTCATTATCCACATCCCAATACAAATGAACGAGTCTGTTTCTGAACCTTGCCATCCTGATTAGCCTTTTCAGCAAATGCTTCATCGAAAAACCCGGTCTCTTTCATAACTCTAAAAGTGTCTGCATAATCCTCAGGGACTCTGAGCCTGTTTCTTGAAATAATATGATTGGACATGTCTATTGCTGCTTCGATGACAACGATTAGGAAATATTTTGCACTTGCCACGTAGTGAGGATTTGAAAAAAATCTTCTTTCGGCAGCTCTGCAAGTTCCTTAAGTATTCTCAAAGCGTTGAGTAGCTCAGAGGAGAGCTTGGTTATTTTCTCCTCATCAAATTCCAAGTGCCTCCCTCCTATATCTCCTTCTGAAGTAAGCGAAGTCGTGATATTCTGAGATCGTAGAAACTTCAAAGTCTGTTCTTGTCCTTTCATCCTTGCTGAAAAGAAGCAAACCCTGGATTACACTAAATCTGAACGAAAGAGGAGCTGAATTCAGGATTCGGGTATCAGCAGGCAATCCGAGAATTTTTTCGAGCTCGACCTCAAGCTGAAGTTCGTAAAATACGTCTTTAATGTCTTTATTATCTTCTAAATAAACGGCAACATCAACATCTCTAAAGCTGCCTGTTAAAAATGAACCGTGAACATAAGCAAAGATGATTTCTTCTCTATTTCTGAGTGTTTCGGTTAGTTTTTTCAGGATTTCATTTCTCTTAGTTTCACCGAGAGTTTGAACTTTCATATCGATATGTTGGATTTGTTTTTCTTATAGTTTTCTGCGGGTTTAGAGTGGTTAGTTACTAAAGATTTCATCCAGCGTTTTCTGCATCTTGATTTTTTCTTTGTTTATCTTTTCAAGCTCCTTAATTTCTTCGTCGAATTCTTCTTCAACTTTAACCCTTATTTCGCCAGAGAGAAGTTTTAGTAACAGGGTGTCGCGGATTTGGATGAGGGTATGAGATAGTTATCATATCATCCCCTAAAACCAGTGAACGGAGATTTTTAAGACTTAAAAAGAAACTGGATCAAGTAATGACTGTATAAAGAGACTGTATAAAGAGAGCAAGTAAAAGATAATCGGTTTAAAATGATCAGCCTCTAATATTTAAGAAACTGATCCTCAAAAGATTTAAGGAGGGAAGACCCATAGATTGATAAGCGGGGATAAAATGAGCAACTTCAAGTTCTGAAAATATAAACTGGTGTGTCTCCCTGAAACTGAAATCGATCTCTGCTACACTGCTTAGGAGGCTTTAATGATAGGCTTTAATGATAAAACCTTCTTACCAGATGGATATGAACAGGTCGCTTACTGGCCAGGTTACTGCTCCAAGAAACTATGTTCAGGAGTAGTGATGAGAAATGATAGAGTTAGTGGTTTGTCTCTCGAATGCTTTGAACTTCTACAGGATGAATCTTTAATGGAGGGATAAAATGAAGGGAATACATTTTCTCTTAACCTATACCTGCAATTTTGAATGTGATCATTGTTTCGTGTACAGCAGTCCGAACGCAAGGGGAACTTTCACTCTAAAACAGATTAAGAAAGTTTTTGATGAGCTGATCAAGATCAGAACAATAGAATGGGTGTATTTTGAAGGGGGCGAACCATTTCTATTTTATCCTCTGATGCTTGAAGGTCTCATGATCGCTAAGGATATGGGATTCAAAACTGGAGTGGTAACCAATGCATACTGGGCAACATCTGAGGAAGATGCGATGCTCTGGCTCAGACCCCTATGTGAATTAGAAGTTTCAGATCTCAGCATAAGCGACGACTCATTCCATTATGAAGGGGAAGATACTCCGCCCAAACGGGCTTTGATCGCAGCAGAAAGAATGGGTTTGCCAGTCGGCTCGATTTGCATTAAAAAACCTGCAGTTGAAACAGATAAGCAACCCAGGGGAGCGCCAGTCATTGGTGGTAGTGTTATGTTCAGGGGGAGGGCTGTTGAGAAGTTGACTGATGGACTGCCTAGAAGGCCGTGGAAAGATTTCACAGAATGTCCATATGAAGATTTAAAAGAGCCGAAAAGAGTTCATATTGATCCCTATGGTAACGTTCTTGTCTGTCAAGGATTGAGCATGGGCAACATGTGGGAAACCCCGCTTTCTGAGCTGATCAATAACTATAACCCTGATTTACACCCAATCTGTGGGCCCTTGGTTAGCGGAGGTCCCGCTCTTCTGGCTGAAGAACATGGTGTTAAACATGATAGTGGATATGTCGATGCCTGCCATTTCTGCTACCATATACGTCTGGCCCTGATAGATAAGTTTCCACAATACCTCACACCGAGGCAGGTTTATGGATTGAAATAATCCCAGTTATGGATTGAAATAACTCGGACTTCATATAACAGACATATCCGATTTATTTTTTATACTTCACACTATACTCATGCAAATTTGCCCTCGTAAATTCAGGATACGTTCTGATTCCGTTTTGAGGAGATAGGTTTTGAGGAGATAGGTTTTGAGGAGATAGGTTTTGAGGAGATAGTACCCACTCAGATTTCAGGCCTGAGTTGTTGGGGTTGTTGAGACGGCTTGGGATGCAACCCCTCCTTGCATCCTTCTGCAGCCCCTGCATCCGCCCTGCAAGTTATAAAGCCTTATATTCCAAGAGTCAAAACCCAAGGTAAAACAACGGTAGTGTAAAGTGTAAAGTATAATAACTTCTGCACAAGCAATGAGCGAAGTGATCGAGGGGTGAACATCAAAGCTTTGAGAACCTTCTTTCAGAAAATTATTGAAACTCACCCCACTCAAAACTCACCCACTCAATATCCCTAACACTTCTCTGATATCATTAATCGTAAAATCTGCCTCTCCAATCTTATCCTCAAAGAAGTTTCTATCCCCGTAGGCAGCATAAACAGTCACCATGCCCAATCTTTTCCCGGCTTTAATGTCTCTGTTTATGCTGTCTCCCACAAGCACCGCCTCCTCTGGCCTTGCATTAAGCTTCCTCAGCGCCAGCTTTATTGAGTCGGGCTCAGGTTTTCTCTTGCCGGTCATGTCTGCTGAAATCACCACATCGAAGAAATCAATCAGTCCAGCCTTGCGCAACCTGCTCACCGCATGCCCGTTTAAAGCATCTGTCACGACAGCAAGCCTTAAACCCATCTCTCTGAGTCTGGCAAGCGTCTCTCTAACGTGAGGATAGGGTTTTATTGTTGAGAGCTTAACATCATCGTATATCCTGCAGCATTCCTTGAAGGTTTGCTCGCTGTAAACTCCAATATCCCTCATGTAGTCTGCTATGTTCTCATGGCTCTCGAACCCATGCCTCCATCTCAGAAAGTAGCTCAAAAGCTCCTTATCATCCCCCTTCCCTATATAATCTATCACCGCTTTACATGACCTCATCTTAGCTTCAACAAAGTCGAAGAGAGTGTTGTCCATGTCGAAGATCACCGCTTTGGGTTTGATCTGTGTTCTCATCTCCTTTTTATTTTTAGCCTGAGCCTGACACACGATTTCACCTCTCAACACCCAGCTTATTAAGCCTTCTGCATAATTTTAAATGCTTTTCAAATCTCTCCCACAGTTTTTCATCCAGAAATCTCAGCTTTAGGTCATCTTTCCTGCTTTTTCCCCTGAATTCTCCGAAGACAACTATGCTGTTCATCCTTATCACACCAAAAACGCATGCGAGGTTGTAAATCAGATCTCTGAGCTGGGAAGCACTGCAGTAATCAGCGCTAACAGCATGTGGATATTTGAAGAAGAAGTACTCTATCCCTTCAGCCCTGCAAAGGTCAGACATCGCATTATCGGCGGTGAGCAGAACAGGGAGTGATGCTCTTTCCTTTTCGAACCTCCTGATGGTTTTCACGATTATCCTGTCGTTGTTCTCTTTATCATCGCTTGAGTTCTCAATTGCATCAACCTCTAAGGCACTGAGTCTCAATTTCTGATACTCACTCAGCGCTATGTATGCAGCGATCCTCGACCTCTTCATTCTCCTGTTGACGAACTCATCGAGGAGAAAGTTCTGGTATCTTGCAAGGCTCTTGATCTCCAATATTTGTGATGGAGAATATTTGAAATTCAGAGACGCCTCTATCTCATCCTTCACAGTCTCCACGAGAATGATCTCAAATGGTCTCAATCCGAAGGAAGATATAAAGCGGTGGTACAGGATGTTCGTATCAGGGCAGAAATAAACCCTCTTACTCATGTTCCTGTAGTGGTTCAGCCTTTTAGCAAATTCCCTCTCGTTCTCATATCTGATTATTCCACTCGCAAGCAGGCATTCAAGAAAATCGCCGTAAGATGGCATTTCTTGCGAGTATTCATGAAAGTGTGAGAGGTTTATGTCGAAGTCGTATTCGCCCTGCAACACTTTCAGTTTGTAGCCATCACCCTGTGACGCCTCAAACAGCGTGAAGTGAGAATAAAGAGGATACATCACACTGATTTCATCCTCCAGGTTCAGAAGTATCTGGAGCTCTTCAGCGTTTATTATAGCTTCCCTCACGCAAATGCACCTCCTCAATGAAATCCCTGAGGTTCTGAATTGAGAGTGGGATCATCATATATGGTTTATCCGCCTTATCCAGGCTCTTAACGGCAAGATAGAAAACATGATCTATCCTGAACTTTATGGCTGGAATGAGGGCTGCAGCAACCAGAGCCTTTCTGCCGGGTGTTATGTCGATTGCTACCCTGTATCCTTTCTCTTTCAGTTCTCTGACCAGAGAACTTATCTTCATACCAGCCTCAACAAACTCAGCTTCTTTAACGATGTGAGTTTCTATCTCGGGAGAGAACCCGTATTCTTCGCTCATAACTTTTATTCCCTCTGAGGCTTTCTCAACCTCTCCTGCATAGATGTCCTCGGCGAAGATGTAAACTGTATCCGGGAAGTAGGCTTTCTCCACCAGAACTGCATAATATGTGTTGAGGAGAGCCCATGTCGAACGGCCGAGGATTGTTATGTAAGCTTTCACAATAGTTGATTGATTTCATAATACTTAAACCTTTTGTTCAACTAATTAAAAAGTTATCAAGGCTTTCAGCAAAAGAGTTCCATTTATAGTTTAAAGAGTATTTACACTCTTTACACCAACAATTCAAAAATTAACTGATTTATTTTTTACTCATAGTAATTCTTTGAATAATTTTAGTGATCTCTTCAACCATTTCCCTATCAAAAGCCATCAATGCATCATGTATCGTTGCATCAGGCATCTTCTCAATCAATTCATCTAAACTTTTCAACACCACATTACTCTTTAGCAACTTTATCTGTTCTTCAGCTCTTTCAACCCTAGATCTCTCAACCCTGAAAGGTTTGCACACAACAATACCTGCAATGTTATCCAACTCATTTGCCAGCTTTACAAGTGCATCTCCGCCCCTTCCACCAAGTCCTGCAGTTAGTATAACATGGTTGTACTCAGATAGTACCTTAATAAGTTTATCAAGTTGCTTAAATTTGTAAAATTCAACACCATCAACCCATTTTTCACCATTGACGACATAAATATCTACATTTTCGTATTCAGACTCTCTTATGAACGTATAAACAATGTTCTGCCCAGCTCCTCCCGAACCAACTACGGCGATTGTATTCATGAGATTATCACCTCAAAATGAAAGACTTTTACCTTCCATAGGAATAAGAACACTATTGAAGTTCTCCACAAACCACTCTGGATTCTCAGTGTGTACAGGTATAATCACATCAGGATCCACCGTTTCAATCACCCACCTCAAATCACCCTTCGACGCATGCCCGGAAGCATGAAAACCTCTGATGAAACTTGGAACCAACCTACCCTCTTCCAGCATCTCAAACCCGTAAACTCTCAACCCAAACTCCTGCAACCAGTTGTATAGCCTGAGAAAATCGAACTCCTGCTCTTCTGTGAATGCTTCGCTCGAGGAATAGATGTAGGATCCACCATCTGGCTTAATATCAAGGAGGTGCTTCATATCGTAGAAGGAGAAGCAGAGAATATGATTTTCAGGATTCCTCGAGATATCCAATGAGTCTACATACCTGTCCTCCCACCTCTCCCTGACAACCACCTCTTCCCACTTGTACCTCCTGTCCTTCAGCTCTCGATATATTCTCACCTTATTCATCCTGCAAACTCCATCAACGCACTCCATGGCATGAAGCATGTAAGCGTCCTTCGCTGTGACAACTAACTCCCTCGAAGTTCTCCCTGCGATCTCTACAAAGGTCTCAAGCCTCTCAAAATTCCTGGGAGAGAAATCTGCCACGACAAGACCCTTAGACTCTTCAACAGCCTTCAGACAGTTCTCGAAAACGATTTCTTCTGACACGTTAACATCCTCTTCCCTGCCTGCCCTGGTTCCCTCTATGATCAAAACCGATGCCTCCTTTGCCCTTTTAACGAATTTCCTTGACTTATTACCGTTTTTGCCATGCATCCTGATGTCTCCGGTGTAAGCTATCGCTGAATCACCCCTCAAAATATAGGCAGTTGCACCGTAGATGGAGTGGTCAACCTCAAAAGCATGGATATCAAAGGAAAGGTTGTACTCTGCATGAGTATGAAGATTTTCTGGCTCAAGCTTCTTTGCATTCCTGCCTTCCTGCCCTGGCCTATATCTCATGAATTTTGCTAGCTCATCTGGTATTCTTTCGGTGCAGATGAAGTCCCTGCCATTGTAGAACCTTGATTTGGATGAAAGCACCCTCCCATCGTCCAGTGGGGTTCTACGCGAGAAGTATGCTATCTCCGCAACTCCCGATGCCGACACGTCTCTCATGGCTTTCAGCACGGCCATGCTCATTGCCGAGGCCATGACAGGCCACTCGTCAAGCAAACCGATGTTCCCGCAGTGATCCAGATGAGCATGGCTCAAAAGAACAGCCTCCACATTCAGTCTGGGATAGGCAGACATGTCGAGGTCTGCAGGAACAAGATCTCTGCGGTAAATATCGAGTCTGGGTATCAGGTTGAGGTGAACGAGATCGTGAATTCCTCTTACACTTCTCTCAGACAGAAATTCAGCAAAGTATTTTCCGTATCTGGCAAAGTTCATCCCAAAATCGAGAAAAACACCCTTACCATTCTCCTCAACATAGATCTTGTTTCCCCCTATTGTGGTAGCCCCATCATAAACTGTTATCTTCATCCATTAATTGATTAATTAATTCATACTTAAATTTTTCTATCAACTAATCTCCGCAATGGCCCGTATAAATCTCTTGTACCACTCAAACTCCTTTGGAGTGACAATATGAATTTCAAAAGGTGCAAAAACATCTATTGCCTTCATAATTTTAGCTCTTATTCTACCTCGCTCCCACTGGCTTTTTGGCGTATTTTCAGAAACTATAAGGATGTCTATATCGCTTGCTGGTGTATGCCTTCCTTCAACAACCGAACCAAACACATAAACGTCTGTCCTGCCAAGATCATCTTCAGCTATCTCTTTTATCAGCTTAGCGTAATGCATGTAATTTTCAAAATACTTTCTTTCCTCTTGGGCAATCTCCCTAACAGCATCCATCAGGTTCATAACCCATCAACAAACTCTCTAATCCGTCTAGCAAGATTGAGCATATTCTCAACTTCTTTTCTTTCGAACTCACTGGGGATGTATCGAGATGTTATATTGCATTTTCAAGGTTGGATATGCCATCAATGTGTTCATCCATGAACGAGCGTACCTCATCGAGTTTTGCTGTAATTTTTCCAATCTCCTTGAGCAGTTTTTTATAGAACGAGTTTTTGGATAATCTCCTGAGAGAAGAAACAACCTGTATTTGAGATAAAGTTCAACGAACTGCTGGATGTTGAATGCTGCGAGGTCGAATACTTCGTTAGATAGCAAATATTCCCCATTTTTCAGGAACTTTTCTGCCCTCTCCTTTAATATCTCTATTTCCTCAACACCCATTACTATCGATGTTTCTCAGATAGTAGAATAATGTTTCGGCAAAATTATTTTGATATCATAGATTTCGCCTTACGTCCACGATGTGTCCCCTTGATGTTAGCATGAACGAGATCGACACGATCAAAAGTTATCTACTGTCGTGCTCAATAGAGAGGTACCATAATTAAACAAAATATTTAAGTATAATTAAACCAATCAATCAACATGCCTGCAACGCAAATCCTTTTCGTGGGTCATCACAAAGAAAGGCTAATCGAATCCATTAAAACCATAAGGGAGTACCCCGTATCCAGAATTATCCTTGCCGTCGGTCAGCAGGATTCAAGTGGAGAAAAGAAGGCCAGAAAGATTGCAGAAGAACTTAAGAATGAACTTAAAACTGTATTTGACGTTGAGATCACCGAAATAGACAAGAAAAACGTTATGAGGGCAGCTCTCCAGATTGCTGATCTGATAAATGCTGAAAAAAATAGAGGAAATAGCATTATTCTGAACGTCTCCGGATCTCTCAGAACCTTTGCCATCGCCGCATATATAGCTGCATGCGTTACAAACTCGAAAGTTATTTCATCCATCCCTCGATACGATAAAGAGGACAATGAGGTTGGAATTGAAGAAATAGTTGAAATTCCTGTTCTACCCATTGATTTTCCTGGAAAAGAGCAACTTGAAATAATCTCTGCGATAAATGACGGAATTGAATCACTAGATGAGCTGGTTTTGAAGCTGAACCCAGATATAAAGAGAAACACGAAAGAGTTCAGAAGTGAGAGATCCAGACTCAGCCACCACATCGCCAAACTTGAAGAAACAGGACTTGTTACAAGACAGAAGGTGGGGAGAAACGTTAGAATTATGTTGACAGAACTGGGTAAAATCGTGAAGAATATATCATGAAGGGCATATCGTGAAGGGAATGATATGAAGTACCACATCTTCTTCATTTTTCTGATTGTTTTGATTGTATCCCTGCCTGTTCTGGCTTTAGATATTGATGGAGATGCGTTGTCAGGATATACAGAATTGCTGGCTGGTTCAAACCCTTTAAAAGCTGATAGCGATGGAGATGGACTATCTGATGGAGAAGAACTCAAAATAGACACGAGCCCACTCTCATCTGATACTGATGGGGATGGACTGGATGACCTTAAAGAAACAAGACAGAAAACAAATCCTATCAAGGAGGACTCAGACAACGATGGTATTGGAGATGGAGAAGAATTAAAACTTGGAACTGACCCACTGAATACAGATACAGATGGAGATGGACTTTCCGATGGAGAAGAGCTAAGGCTTGCCACAGATCCACTTTTATATGATACTGATGGCGACAGTCTCTCTGACGGAGAAGAGGAAACCTGTGGATCCAACCCATTGAACAAAGACACGGATGGGGATGGACTGGATGATTATTTTGAGATATCTAACTCTCTGAACCCGCTGAATACAGATACAGATGGAGATGGATTATCCGATGGAGAAGAATTAAAGCTCGGAATAGATCCAGCAAGCAATGATACAGATGGTGACGGTTTAATTGATTACGATGAGGTTATAGAATATGGAACTTTTGCAGACAAAAAAGATAGCGATGGAGATGGAGTTACAGATTCCAGAGAATTACAGCTTGGGTTGGATCCGCTGAACACCGATTCTGATAATGACGGTCTGAGCGATGGATATGAAGTAAACATAAATACTGATCCCAAAATTAGCTGGCGAGGACTATTTACTGAAGATGCAATAAAATCAGCATTAAGCGATATTTACCTCAAAGAGGTGTTGGGGTTATCCAAACAGCTGGATGGCGAAAGTTACGTTGATAAGGCCTGGAATGTTCTCGAATGGGTGGATGAAAATATCGAGTATGATTATTCGAAGGCGGATGATGTCCAAAATGCCACTCTTCAGACGCCATTCGAGACAGTCAAAACCGGTAAAGGCATATGTACAGATTATTCTATCCTCACTGCTGCTCTTTTGCTGAACCTGAATATTAATCCAGTCTATATTCTGGATATAGAATATGAAAACAATGTTATCGGACATACAGCTGCTGCAATCAAGATTGATGGAGAATACTTTGTTTTGGACCAGCATCTGCCACCCATTCACCTTGGAGCATACTACTACACCTCATTACTGGACGGAAATGTGATATCAGAAATCAAAGTCTATGAGATCAGAAAGGACATCATGCTGGAAGTACGAACTGCCAACAAATATACCGGTAATCAGATTAAAAAGATGCTCTATACGGTCGGAGACAAAGATTTAAAGAATATCCAAAAAGCAATCACCGAGAGATTTATAATTGAAAAAGATTGGTTTAAAGAAGATACAAGGCTTAAAGATATCGCAGAAAGCGAGCTTGAATGCAAGAAAAGCAGTAAGACGTGTCCTCAGCAGTATCTACCTTCTGGGTTCAGCAAAGGGGTGATTCTAACAATTTGGGAAATGACATACTACTACCACCCAGTTTTTCTGCAAAAGTTTGCAGATATGATCATTCAGGAGTTTGAAGAACTTGAAAATATGAGTGATTATAAGAGCCTTTACTTTGCAGTAGGGAGTGGTAAGTATGAATTCAACACATACAAGCACTCTTCGACCGAATCTTCAACTGAACCAGCAATTATTGTTGTTGGATGTTTTGCCAGATAAAGGAGTTCAAATGATAAGAGGTGAGGGGGTTTAAATGATAAGCCTTGATTATTTATATGGAGGGATTTTTTTACTGCTATTTGCCCTTCTAATTTACCTTTTCCTCAAACATATGAGTATAAAGAAGGAAATTCAGGATACCTTTCAGGAAATAAACAGTAGAATTGATGAGATAAACCAGAACCTGTCGGGATGGGTGGAAAGTGCAGTTTTCAAAACCTTCCAGAACTCTTCCGGAATCTTTGAGGGCGTTTTTACTTCAGCAATTTCGAAGAATACTGAAGTGATCAAAGGAGCCTTCGCGACATCTCTCAAAGAGCTTGGAATTCAGGAGGATGTTGGGAAACTAAAGGAAGCTTCATCCGACCTGAAAAGCTTAACGGCAGACCTGAAAGCCATGTTCGAAATCAAGCAGTCGAGAGCCAGATTCGGAGAGTTACAGCTCGAAATGTTACTGAGAGATATTTTCCCGTCTAACAGACTTGCCTTCCAGCACAACATTCCGGGAACAGGCACACCGGATGCATGCATAATTGTGGAGAACGGCAAACACCTATGCATCGATTCAAAGTTTCCCCTTGAGAACTTTAGAAAGTATGCTAATGCTGTAGGCGATGAGAAGAGAAAGTACTGGGATGCATTTACCAAGGATATTAAAAGACATATCGAAGATATCAGAAGAAAGTACGTTGGCAGAGAGAATACAGTTGATTTCGCATTTCTCTTTGTGCCTTCCGATACCATATACTATCATCTCATCAGTGAGGCTCCAGAAGTTGCCGTTGAGGCTTCGAAGGCTGGTGTAATTCTCGCCTCCCCAACAGTCCTTCCAGCCTATCTCAACCTGATATCGACTAAAATCAAGGCTGAAGAAATTTCAGAGAGAGCGGATGAAATTCAGGAAAAGATTAACGGGATGATAAAGTATATTGAAGATCTTGAATCCAGGCTCAATACAGCAACAAGACACATTAACAACGCCTACAACAGTATCGGCAAAGCCAGACAGTCTTTCGAGAGAATGAAAACGTATTTCAAGACTATATCGAATTTAGAGTCAAAACAGAATTAGACCAGGGCTACTTATCTGGTTTAACCCGCGCACTATAGTGCACTATTTTTTATCAATTTGGTGCAGTATACTGCAACAGACTCTATCATCTCTCTTACATACTGTAAAAGTGTCAGTCCTCGTAAAAACACAGGATATTTTTACTAAAGGAGTGCTGAGGGGTTCTATCACAAATTTACAATCTAAAGTCAATCTATTAAATTTTCTCTCGTTAAGTGTGAAATATTAGAAAAATTTATCCAAAACTTAACATATTTGTGGATTAATATTGAGAGAACCTCATCCAGACCCGGAACCGTTATTCAAAATTTTAGATAATGCGATGAATGAAATCAGAACCTATTACATTCTGACAGTTGCTCTGAAACTTGAGCTTTTCAACATCCTTCAGATTCCTAAAAATGTTGAGAAGCTTTCCAGAGAGCAAAGATGTGATAAAAAGCTGATTTCACTCTTTTGCAGGACTCTTTACGATCTCAAACCAATATCAAAAGAGAGATTGCTATGTGATCAATGATTTTGAGCAGAACCTATCTGACAGAGAACTCTTTCTTTTCCCAGCAGGCTCTAATCATAAACACCAGAAGAATGGTTGAATTGTGGACAAGGTTTGAGATTTTAAGTGTACAGAATATCACATCCAGTCCAAACGATAAGATAATTATTGCAAAGAAAATTCCAGGATGAGGTTAACAGAGAAAGTTAAGAAAAAAGTAATTGTGATCATTCAAATTTTGAGAGTTTTTTATGAATATGATATCGCAGAATTTCGTTTCCACACTTTTTGCATAAAATGATGCTGTAAGTTTCCTTTTCCTCGACTGTAACGCTTCCAGGGAGTAGTTCAGCATTACATGAGTCACACCGAGCAAAGTATTTCTCCCCAATCCTTCTGATAATTTCCGTGTTCTCATTAAACCATCTCACAACATTCTCGAGCCTCTGGAAGTACTCATCATCATATTCACCTTTCTGTATAGCCTCTTCGTAGGCTGTCCACCACATGGTTTGTTCGAGGAACTTGAGCTTTCTACTCATCAAAAGAACATAATAGGGTATTTTCTCACCCTTGCTTACTTCAAGATCCCTCTCCAGAAGCTCAAAATATGCAGCAATTATATCATCGATCAGCTCGCTACATTCTTTGCATATATTATATTCCTCATACTTGCTTACCTCAAATTCGTTCCTGCAAATGACACAATTCATAACCCCGATTTGACATTAAGAATATAAAATTATTTGAATTCAAATAATCATGAACAATTCAAATTCATAACTCAAAAATGTTTTTTTCAGGAAATTAACCAGATGATATGTTCCAATATCCAGTTAATTTCAGTAACAACCATAGTCCCAGACCCAGGATATTACCCACAATCAGCACTTCGATGAACTTCACTGGAGGTACAAAAGCAGAAAATCCAATCAAGTTCTATAACAGTTTCGATTCCGAAGGTATAGAGCACCATAGAGTTTCTCTCCCAACACATACACGTTTGCAGCCATAGAAACTCGAAAGATAAAAGAGCACTGTCGCAAAAGCTATTGGAATCACTGAAATAATGAATCCAAATTTAATGCCATAACTCGCCGCAATAATTCCTGAAAAACCACTTCCAGCTGCCGCAACTATTGAAGCTAACGAACTGTTTAAGGATAGTACTGAGCTTCTAGATTCATCTGGAATAATCTCATTGAGCCATATACCAAGTACGGGCCCATACATTCCAAACCCAACATTATATATAAAAACGCAGAGAATTGCGAGCAACAATGAATGGGAAAGCGCAAAACCAATGTACGATACAAATATTAGTGATTGACTAAGAAAGCCAGCTCTAAAATTATTACTTTTCTTCAACAGAAATCCAGAAAGAAAGTTTCCAACGAGAGCACCCAAAATTCCAATTGTGTATAAAATTCCAAGGATTTTGGCGGGCACCTTGAGCTCATCAACAAAAAGCAATTGCCAAGAATACACATAATAAATTAGTGCAAAGGATAATAAAGCATCACCAAGAAGTAAATATAGGATATCCTTTTCACGAATTGAGATTCTGAGAGCATTGCGCATAATACGACAAAAAGACTTCTCTCCTTTGCTGTCCCCACGGTTCTCTTCCATCAGTATTAAGCCTAAACCAGTAGCTACGAACAAGATTGCCCCACCAGCAAGAAATGGGTATGTCATGTCAAATGACACTAACTGGTACGCAATTAATCCCGCAAGAATTCCACAAATAGTTCTACTCGCACTAACCAGCCCAAATATAGTTTTAGCTTCCTCTGTTAACCCATGCCTTTTAAGGGAAGAATAATACCACGCAATCAAGGATCCACTCATGAAAGCAGAACCAAGTGCCAACAGAATTTTAGAAATTGCAAATAGTTCAAATTTTGTTGACATGCCGTATAAAACCAAACCAGCACCATACACACCAACACCTAAAAGATAAGTCCCCTTTCCCCCCCATTTGTCTGCTATAGCACCAGTGGGGAAATCAAATATTGAAAGGCAGACAAAATAAATTATTAAGGGCAATCCTATCTGCTCCCTGGGAATACTCTTTGATGCTAAAAAGGCGAATTTTTGTCCAGAACAATATCTTGAGTTGCAGCATTTCCTATGTTCTTGTCCAAAAAAGGACATGGTCTTATGTTTCCTGAAATGTCTATGTAAACCTGGTATAACCCAGCACTGCACCCACCGAGGAAATTGTAGAGTATCTTGTGTCCTTCAAGATAAACCAAAGTGTATAGTACTGGATCGACTATTCTAAGTGTCGACCCATCCTTGTTCTCCTTTATAAACAGTTTTCAATTGCCGAGCTACATTAACTAATTCTTCTCTATTTATGAGGATACCTTCACTATTTTTAGCTTTTCCTATTGGTAAAGCTGGACATATCCGAATAGTCGTAATGTTTAGTGTGCTAAGGAATTCTAGCAGTTCATAGAGGTTATGAAAATTCCTTTTATGCATGGTGACATTAATGCCCACCTCAAAATCTTTTTGCACAAGCTTTTTCACGGATTCTATGGTTTTATTAAATGCTCCTTTTTTATTTCGATACCAATCATGAATACCTTGGAACCCATCAATACTAGTCCCTATGCAAACTTCTCCTTGTCATTTATATTTTTCTAGTTTATTTAACATCGTATCATCCAGTAATGTGGCGTTTGTCGTTATACCCACTTGTTCTATGTCGTTCTCAAAACAAATATCTAAAAATTGAAACAAATTTGGATGAAAAAAAGATTCTCCTCCACCTAATGTCAAATATGAAATATCAACTCCTACAAGGTTTTCAATAATCTTTCTAAATAAATCGATATTCATAAAAATAGGACTTTTGGTGGATATCCTACAGTGTCTACATTGAAGGTTGCATGCTGTTGTTACCTCTATTTCGGGAAAAAGGTATAGATTCTATGCCTACAAGAACTATTTAGTAAGGGCCAATGAATACAGAATGATCCCATTGACATTCCCGAGGAGTAACTTCAAGCTTCATGCTGAGAAGGTTGGATGGCTCGCTGCATTGAATGTCCTTTTATTGGGATCGTTGTTTCCTTGGAATTCAAGGAAAGGAGGGCTTTGCAGAGGTTGGCTGAGAGTTAGCTTTGGTAAAGCCCCTATAATCAGAAATATTGCCCAGACAAACACGTATCAGTGGAGTATTAATGATATGAAGCAGATATGGGGCAGACAATTACGATTGTATATAGCAAAAATAAAAAAGAAATGCTGAGGATCAGGGAAATAAAAAACTAAAATTTACTTGAATTCAGGTTCTCTCTTCTCAAGGACAGCCTTTAACCCTTCTTCAAAGTCATCAGTAAGCATCGTTTCATAAGTATGTTTCATTTCGATTTTAAGATGCTCATACAGAGTGTTCTCAAAAGAGATGTTGATCAACTGTTTAATTCTCGCCACTGCCTCCTTGGGAGCTTTTAAATATCTTTTGGCTACAGCTAATCCTCGCTCATCAAGCTTATCTGGACTTACAACCTCATTGACCAGACCCATTTCAAGAGCGTCTCTGGCTCCAAAGGTCTCTCCAAAGGACATCAGTTCGAATGCTTTTTTCATACCCACATGCCTTGGCAGGAAATAAGATGTGCCAATATCCGGACTCAAACCAAGCCTTATGAAACCACTGAAAAATATCGTATCATCGGAGGCTATGGCATAATCTGAAGCAAGAACTATACTCAGCCCTGCACCAAAAGTGAAACCCTTTGTCAGAACTATTACCGGCTTAAGCAGGTCACGCATTTTTTTGATGAGGTCGAAATTAAAGATTCCACCAAACTTTTCAAAAAACTCAGGATCCCTTACCTTGTCCAGATTCCGATAAAACTCTCCGACATCGGCACCAGCACAAAAACTCCTACCCTCTCCAGAAATGACTATTACCAGTATATCGTCGGATTCACAGACCTTTAATGCTTCCGCAATTTCCTCAGCGGTTTTCAGATTCAAACAGTTATGAACCTCTGGTCTGTTCAGAATCACTCTTGCGATTCCCTCTTCAACTTCAAATTTGAGATTTTCAAAGTTTCCTGTATCGTTATTCACCATCCCCATATAAACACAACCCCAATTTCAGGTCAAACTTTCCACCCTCATCTTTCCTTTTTTCTCGAAAGGGTAGAAAGATAAGCCAGATAGGCATCCAGCTGAATCCTTTCATTCGACCCTTCAGTAAGCCTGAAATCAATCTCACCAAGTTTATCAACGAGAACGACCTTTAATCTTTCATCAAGATTCGATGAAATAATTTCGCGGAACAACTGATTTACGACATCCTCTCCGGACATGCCATATTCTATCAGAATTTTTTCCAGAGTTTCACGGGCTTCAAGAAAGTTTCCACTCAATGCAAGCTCAAGAATGCTCTTTAGCTCTTCAGGACGGGCGGTAGCGGTTATCTGGAATATCGCTTCTGCGTCAACAACCTCACCGAAAGTTGCAGCTCCCTGCAGGGCATTAATGGCCTTTCTGAAATCACCATCAGAAACATAAATGAGTGCATCAAGCCCTTCTTCGGTTATATTTATCTTCTCAAGTTCGCATATCTCAAGCAGCTTCTTTTTCATCGCTTCTCTGGAAATTGGTCTGAACTTGAACACAGCACATCTGCTCTGAATCGGTTCAATTATTCGGCTCACGTAATTGCAGCTTAAAATGAAACGACAGATCTTGGAATACATCTCCATGGTTCTCCTCAAAGCAGCCTGTGCATCGGGTGTGAGAGCATCAGCCTCATCCAGGAATATTATTTTGAAGGGTGCATCCCCAATTGGAGCGGTTCTTGCGAATTCCTTTATCTTATGTCTCACAACGTCAATCCCTCGTTCATCGCTCGCGTTCATCTCTATAAAATTATCTCTCCACCTGTCACCAAAGAGATCTCTTGTAAGAGCTATAGCCGAGGCGGTTTTTCCTGTACCGGGTGGACCGGAGAAAAGCAAATGGGGAATGTTCTTCCTCGCAACATAACTCTTCAAACGCTGAACTATATTATCCTGACCGACAATTTCATCAAGAGTTCTTGGTCTGTATTTCTCCACCCATATTTCCGATTCCAGCATCGATTAAAAAAAGGTAGGGATGTATTAAAAAATTTGCATTTCAAACTTTTTTAAATTTTTTTGAGGTGCTCAACGAATTCATCAACAGGCACAGCCGGCATCGTAGTCGTTCTTATCGTTCCTCTTGAGGCCAGATCTGTCATTGCCTTGGCAACAACAAGCTCATTTTCAGCCTCCACAATATTAATAAAATCATACTGGCCAAGAACAAGATACTGTTCAAGAACCTTCACACCCATCTTTTCCAGCTCATAATTCACCTCTTTCAGCCTGTCCGGGTGTTCTTTAAGGGTTACAGCTCCCTCGTCGGTCAATCTGGAAAGAATTATATATTTTCCCATATTCTATCACAAACTATACATTGTTTTTTACCTATTTAATCATTTTGAATAGAGAGCAATCACCCGCAATGTGAATCGTACATATCCATCCTATCGACTCAAAACAAATTCACAATCCAATACCAAATCTTAATCTGCTATCCTAAGGTTTGTGATAAGAAAGTGTCAAATGTATCAGACTTTAGATTTTTCGAGAATACCTCCACCCAACCTCAAATGTATCCTTCATGCATTTTACGCATTTGCCGTAGTCCATAGTATTTATTTCCAGAATCCTGTCATCAATCCAAACTATATTGAAGACTCTGTCAGAAAAATAAATAGAGCCTGCATTTGCTTCTATTCCCTTATAATCTTTATATATCTTTGCTTTTGTTACAGCAATATCACCCAGCTTTTTTAATTCATCTGTAGGTTTTTCATTGAGTGGTAAAATTATTTTCACATCCTTTCCTTCCAGCAATGGAGCCAGCTCTTTCAGCAGTGGTATCGGGATATTATTAATCCTAATCTTCTTCGACTTTCTGATTTTATTTTTTAGCTCCTCTATCGCTTCCTCTACCGAACCAAAAATGGTCGATATTTTTGCTTCATATCTTCCATCAACTATCGGCATATTTCTTCTTTCTCCCCTATAGTTATGATAACCTTTTTGCTTGAATACATAATCCACCAGAGAGTACACATTTTTTATCGGACTTCCAAAAAGCCATAGTTTTATATATTATAATATGGAAACATGATGCCGAAGTGAGAGCCATGGCCAGGAAACCCATTGGTATAATGCTTTTAGTTGCTCTTGAGGCGATTGTAGGGATTATGGCCATACTTTGGGGAATCTATTTTTTATGGGCAGGAACACAGTTTCTCTCAGGTCAGATAGATAGGCTCTACTGGTTAATGATAGTTCTGGTCTCTATAGGGACGGGAGGAATCGGCATATACATTGCCAAAGGACTCTGGGATCTAAAAGACTGGGGAAGAACAACAACATTGATCCTCCTCGCGTTTGCGTTCATAGGATCCATTGGGGGCACTGTCAATGGAAATTTGATATCCATGATCATCTTAATAACATCTGTCGCTTTCATTTTCTATCTGACAAGGAAGGAAACGAAAGCTTATTTTTCCGAATCCTGTCAGCCAACCTCTAAGTGATCTTCAAAACACAATTTTTAACTACAATATTAAATAAAAATATTATATCTGATTTATTAATTTTTAGTAATGATTTTGTCCTTTTATCTCACCCTCACTTAACCTTGAATCGTAAACTCACTTATGACTAAATTTATAAAATTAAATATCTAATAATAATTTACTAAAAACATTAATTTAAAACATTTAACTATATTAGTTTTATTTTAAACTTTATAATATACCAAATCGACAAGCTATTAATTTAATAAAATATTTAACATTAAAATTTAATAAGTTTAAACTAATTGAATAATATTTAACCTCAATAAAATTTTCCATTTCTCATGGATTTTTCGATATTACATAATTTGTGTAACAAAGGATATGCAAAAATGTGAAACTTCACTGAATCGCTACATTTTCACAGTTACCCCCCATTAAACGCGCACATAACTCCATATTCACAATATATCTGGAATGATCGAGTTCCTAAATCCCCAGATTTTAGGTAAACCTAAAAATCATTTATTACAGGTTTTTTGTAATAATTAAAATGAGGTTGAAATATATTTTTATAGTTAAAAATTTTAAAATGTAGAGTTTATAAGACATATTAAAAAATTCAAAAATAATTTAGAATGAATTTAAATGATATATTAAATAAATTGAAAATAATTTTTTAATAAATCATATTTATTAATTCGATTACTAATAATGATTTAAATTAATACTCTTTATTTAAATACTCAAAAATAACATTGTTGAAAAAAGTGAGTGTTAGGGAGTGAAGATTGGGTGAGTGAGACAGATGATAAATAGAAGATTTTTTCGAAAAATAGGGGGAGTTGGAAATCAAAGAGTGAGATCAAAGAGTGATGGAAGGGTGGAAAAGTTAAAGCAATAGCGAGAAGAAGAGTTAATTGGTAGTGTAAAATCTGGTTTAACCTTAAAATTGAAATACTCAAAGGTTAGTAACCAAAAAAGGGTGGAAAAATGGAATCAGATGAGATAACAGAATCCTACGATATAATAGTGATTGGGTCGGGTCCGGCTGGTGCAACTGCAGCAATTTATGGCTCAAGATACGGGATGAAAGTTGCATTTTTCGAGACAGTCGATCCTGTTTCCCAGCTTGCCCTGACTCCAGTAATAGAGAATTTCCCAGGGTATGAAGGAAACGGGTATGAGCTTTTACAAAAAATTAAATCCCAGGCTGAAAAGCTTGGGGCAGTTCACAAGTTTGAAAATGTTGAGAGCATAGAGAGAAATGGTGAGTATTTTACAGTCAAGTCAGATTCGGGGGTGTATAGAGCAAAGACTGTTATAATCGCGACTGGTGGTAAGCACAGGGAGATTGGCATTCCTGGAGAGAGAGAATTCATTGGCAGAGGTGTAAGCTACTGTGCAACCTGTGATGGAAATTTCTTTAGAGGTAAAAAGGTCGTTGTAATTGGTGGTGGAAATACAGCCGTTGAGGAGGCCATTTATTTAAAAGAAATAGGTTGTGATGTTTCGCTTGTACACAGGAGGGAGGAGCTGAGAGCGGCTAAAGCATATCAGGATGAGTTGTTTAAGAGGAACATCCCCGTTATATGGAATACCGTTCCTGTGAGGATTGAAGGAGATGAAGTTGTAAAGAGGATAGTCCTTTTCAACAAGGTTGAAAACAGGGAGTTCACCCTCGATGTAAGTGCAGTTTTTGTGGCAGTTGGTATTACTCCAGCCACTAATATTGTTTCAGAGCTTGGAGTCGAGAGAGATTCCATGGGATACATTAAAGTAAACAAGAAGCAGGAAACAAACGTCCCCGGAGTATTTGCAGCAGGAGATTGCTGTGACAACCCTCTGAAACAGGCGATAACAGCATGTGGAGATGGAGCTGTGGCTGCAAACTCGGCTTTCGAATACATAAAACTGAATGCCGAAAAGAGTTGATACGGAGTTTGATCTTCAACCAATGTCTCGTTCATGCCTGCCAATCAAATTTATAGCATATATGGTACAGTCTCTCACATAAAACTCAGCAGAGGTTCAAGCAGAAAACAATAGATATTTTTTTCATTAATTTTTGAGAAAGACCTAACATTGATCTCTATCTTGAAGATCGCTTCACATGCTTCTGCTTGTTTCCAACTGGCCTTGCTTATCCCAGGACATCATCACTCCTTGCTAAGGCTTGTGATTTTGCAGTGATGTTCGTAAAGCCTGTCAGCTATTTTAATGAGATAATCGGCGTCCTTCAGTTTTCTCTTCCATCTTTCAGGTATGGATTTCTCCCCATATCTGGCCCCAGCCATCGCACCTGTTATTGCAGCAATGGAATCTGCGTCACCACCCGCATTTGCACCCTTAGAGACCGCTTTTTCAAAATCTTCAGAAGAGAAATAGCAGTAAAAGGCCATTGGCACAACATCCCACGTAAGTATCGAGGTACCTATTCTGTCGATAACAAAATCGATGTCCTTGTCTTTTACATCGTATGCAAATTCGATCTTATCGGCAATTAGATCATCAAACTTCCTGACTCTACCTGTGACTTCCTTCAGCACCTCCCCATCACTAAAATCCGTCAGAATGCATGCAATTGCAATTGCTACACTAACAGCTCCACCCATTGCAACCTCGTTTTTATGAGTTATCGAAGCAGATAGCGCAGCATAGTTCTCAACAAGATCCAAGTTGAAGTGGTAAAGCAAACCAATCGGAGCCACACGCATTGCAGCCCCACAGGTTGCAGAATCTACCCCTGCTTTTTCCCAAGGTACACCACGGATTAAATTATAAAGAGCCTGACGTGTTGTAGGGCCAGTTCTAATATTAAAGGATGTTCGTGCGTGCTCCTTCAGCTTTTCTGCAAAGTCTCTGGGATCAAAATACACCATATCTATCAGAGACTCAGCCAGAATGATCATTTGTTCAGTATCATCAGTCCATTCCCCTGCCTGGAGATCGCCCAGGGGAGAAGGATGAAAATTATTTATCTGACCATATAGCTTCTGAATTTCGTTTCTATTTAAACTCTCAGCAGGCATTCCAAGTGCATCGCCAATTGCGGCTCCGAGAATAGAGCCCTGGAAGGAATCCCTTAAAGCGTTCAAACCAGACATTGAATAAACTAAGACTTCCTGAAATAAATATTTTCCAGAAACATTTTTATATCAACAATTAAATCAAAATATTGTGGAAATCGGCCCAAGAATACATGCTCGATTCATGATACTCCTCTTTATGATTGCTCTTGTCAACGCAATTGTAGCACCGAAAGACAGTGTGCTGGGCAATTCATACAAGCTCATCTACATTCACCTGCCTATTTCAATAATCTCCACCTTATCTATATTTTTCCTTTCGGGAGTGTCGTATTACTACTATTTCACGAAAAAAAAGAATTTAGTGCTTTCGTTCGCCCTTTCAACCTTACTTCTAGTCATTTTAAATTTGCTCCTTTCAATAATCTTCATGAATATGACGTGGGGTGGATTTACCTTTTTAGAGCCGAGAATTCTCTTTTTAATCCTTTTTGAGTTTCTTATTGCTCTGTTTATAATAACACTTGCATTTCCACCAGTTGTGACGCTGATTTATTCAATTATTCAGGCAGTGATCGCCACGTGGAGCTACTTCTCACTCAATAATTTCTCATTTCAGCTGCACCCACTTTCTGTCGCAGAAATGTCATTTATCATGAAATTTCCACTCATATTCACTTTTCCAGCAACTTTGATACTTTATCACCAGCTTGCATTGCTCATCAACAGCAAGATTCTTGATTTAGGAGTAGATTGAAAACAGTAAAATGATTGAATATTTTATAGAGAAAAGCCGAAAATTAACCAGATTTCAACAGTTTTTCAAGGATACTCATTGCAAAATCTACTTCTCCCTTTGAAATTATCAGAGGGGGGACAAAACGGAGTGTTGTTTCTGATGTGTTGTTTATCAGAACACCCATTTCAAGAGCCTTTTTGACTGCCTCTACCGCCTCAGGAACCTTAAGATCCATACCAATCATCAGTCCCTTCCCTCTAATCTCAAGTTCCAGTTCTGAAAGTCTCTTTCGGAAATATTCGCCCATCCTTGCTGAGTTCTCCACGAGATTCTCCTGATGCATTATTTCAATCGTCGCAAGAGCGGCACTGCAGGCTAAGGGATTACCTCCAAAGGTTGAAGCGTGTTCTCCAGCACCAACCTTCATCGCAATCTCCTCTGTAGTCCCAATCGCCCCGATAGGAAAACCCGATCCCATTGCTTTTGCCATTGTGATGATATCTGGTTGAAAGTCAAAATGATCCTTTCCAAACCACTTACCAGTTCTCCCAAATCCCGTCTGCACTTCATCAAAGATAACAACATACCCGTATTCTTCCTTTTTCTCGAACACTTCCTCAATAAACTCACCACTCACTTCCCTGACACCCGATTCGCCCTGAATTGGTTCAAGAATGACTGCTGCAGTATTCTCATCAATCTTTTTGTTTAGGTCGTCGACATCATTAAATTTGCAAAATTCAACAGGCTCAAGGAGGGGCTCAAAGGGTTTTCTGAACTTCTCCTTATACGTTATTGAAAGAGAACCAAGAGTTCTGCCATGAAATGAGCCTTCAAGAGCCACAAACTTCTTTTTTCCCGTAACCTTCCTCGATATTTTTAAAGCTCCCTCTACAGCCTCTGTTCCACTGTTACAGAAAAAGAAACTGTTCATTCCTGATATTTTCCTGAGATTTATCGCCAGCTCAAGCTGCGGTGAGGTATAATACAGATTTGAAACATGAACTAGTTTTTTTAACTGATCGTAAATCCTTTCCACATAAACAGGATGGCAATGCCCAAGCGAGACAGCTGCAATCCCCGCAACAAGATCAAGATACTTTCTTCCGGCAGAATATATCCAGCATCCCTCACCTCTTTCAATCAAAAGGTTCTGGCGAGTGTAAAAACTCAGCAAATATTCCTTTTCAATTTCAACAAATTCTTTGGGAATACTATAGATCAAATCTTCATCATTTCCCACCATTCCATTCCCTCCGGATTTTGAAATTAGAAGTTACCTGAATTCTAAATTTAGTTTACTTTTAGCTCAGCTTTTAATTGTGTGTATAGTATAACCAGACTGGGATGAACTCTTATTATATAAATAATATGCCGGGGAATACTATTCAGGTTTTTTTAATTCATCAATCATTCATATTCAATGGTTGCCGGTGGTTTTGGTGTGATATCATACACAACTCTTGCGACCTGTGGAATTTCACCCGTTATTCTCAAAGCAATCTTTCTCAGAACGCTGTTATCTATATTCAGAGGATCTGCTGTCATACCATCGCGGGAACCGACTGCCCTGATGGATATTATGTATCCCCAGACTCTGTTGTCTCCTTTAACTCCGGTAGCCTTTCCTACAAGGGCTGCAAAGCATTGCCACTTTTCGTAATCTCTCAGCTCCTCCTCAACAATAGCATTCGCCCTTCTGACAACCTCCACTTTTTCTGGTGTAACCTCACCAACAATCCTCACGGCAAGTCCCGGGCCGGGGAAGGGCATTCTTTCAGAGATCTCCTCAGGTAGGCCAAGATATCTCGCAACTACCCTGACCTCATCCTTATAGAGCTCTTTTAAAGGTTCGATCACACCTTTGAACTCATAGTTGAGCGGAAAACCTCCAACGTTATGATGGCTTTTAATTCCGCCCTGACTTTCAATTATATCCGGATAGATCGTTCCCTGAATCAGATAGTCAGCGTTTCTCTCTCTTGCAACCCTCTCGAATACTCTGACAAAGAGCTCACCAATAATCTTTCTTTTCTGCTCAGGATCCTCAATGCCTTCAAGAGCGCTGAGAAAATCTTCTCTGCCATCTACAAAGACCAGATTCATATCTTTAAAGATTTCCATTATCCTTTCCGGTTCTCCTTTCCTCATCAAACCCGTATCAACAAATACGGGAATTAACCTGTCACCTATCGCTTTGAAGGCCAGAGTTGCACAGACGCTACTATCCACTCCCCCTGAAAGTGCTATTATAGCCTTACCATCCTTTACTTCTCTTCTAATTTCTTCAATAGCCTGTTTTACAAATTTTTCCGGATTTACCATGATTTCACCTCTACTGATCAGGAGTATCTTTTTCGACCTCCCAAAGACCTCCCAAAGACCTCCCAAAGACCTCCCAAAGTTATCTTTCCTGATTTTCTGAATATTCAAGTGCTGCTTTCACAAGTCCCGCAAATGGGGGGGACGGGAAATATGGCCGTGATTTGAACTCAGGATGAAACTGTGTTGCAAAGAAGAATCTCCGATCCGGGAGCTCGAGAATTTCCATTCTTCTCCCACTATCAGAATACCCCGAAAAGACCATTCCCTTTTCTTTGAAATCAGGAATGTATTCCGGATTGACTTCATACCTGTGTCTGTGCCTCTCAGTAATCTTTTCCTTGCCATAAAGTTTGTATGCAATGGTTTCAGGAAGAACTGTGACCTCAATATCACCAAGTCTCATCGTCCCACCCAATTTATCGATTTCCCTTTGTTCTGGCAGGAGATCTATCACTGGGTGAGTTGTATCGGCAAGTTCACTGCTGTGTGCATCCTCCCATCCTAAGCAGTGACGGGCAAATTCGACAACTGCCAACTGAAATCCAAAGCAAATTCCGAGGAAGGGTATGTCGTTCTCTCTCGCATACTGTATTGCACGAATCTTACCCTCACTGCCTCGCTTTCCAAACCCACCCGGAACAAGAATTCCGTCAACATCAATACTGAATTCATCAAATTTTTCTATCTCCTCACTATCTACAAGAACCGTATTCACCCGACATCCAGCAGAAATTCCACCATGCTTCAAAGCCTCCCTGATACTGATGTAAGCATCCTTAACATGAACATACTTACCAACGACAGCAATTGAGATTTCCTTTTCCAGAGCCTTTAATTTCTCAACAACCTCCATCCAGGTTCTGTTGGTTTCTCTTTTTGTCAGTTTTAACTTCCTTATCAGATATTCATCAAGTTTCTCTTCCTTAAACATCAATGGAACCTCATAGATCTCCTGTGCATCATGTGCACTGATGACAGCTTCAACAGGCACATCACAGAAGAGGGCAATTTTCTTCTTTGTTGATAAAAGAAGTTTTTCATGACATCTCCCAACAATTACATCGGGATGCAATCCAAGGCTCCTCAATTCCTTAACACTATGCTGTGTTGGTTTCGTCTTCTGTTCTCCACCTGAATCGAGAGGGACAAGGGTCACATGAACGAGAACAAAATCCTCATCCCTCTCTTCATTATGCATCTGTCTTACAGCTTCAAGGAAGGACATGCCTTCAATGTCACCAACTGTACCACCTATTTCAACAAGACAGATCTCTGCTCCGCTTTCTTGGGCCACTCTCCTGATCCACTCTTTAATTTCATCAGTTACATGAGGAATTATTTGAACGGTCTGTCCGAGATAATCCCCTCTCCTTTCCTTTTCGAGGACTTCCCTGTAAATTTTCCCTGTTGTTACATTATGATCACCTGTAACCTCCACTCCTATGAACCTCTCATAATGCCCCAGATCGAGATCTACTTCAGTGCCGTCCTTCAACACAAATACCTCGCCATGCTGAAAGGGATTCATCGTGCCTGCATCGATGTTGAGGTAAGGATCAACCTTGATCGGTATCACCTTATACCCCATATCTGTAAGAATTCGGCCGATAGATGCTGCTGTAATTCCCTTACCAAGCCCGCTCATCACACCGCCAGTCACAAAAATATATTTAGTCATAATATCTCACTTCTTATGTCTCTAAACACTCTCAATTCTCAAAATTCAAAGTCTTAAGCGTTCATCTGGAGGAAGCATATTGGGAATCCCATCCTCAACAGGATATTCCGCGTTGCATTTAAGACACTTTATAGTGCCAGAAATAACTTCGTCATCCTTTTCTTCGTCCACTTCAAGCTCAAGCTCACCTTTACAAACAGGACATGCAAGTATATCCATCAGATCTTTTTTCATACCAATCCTTACAGATGCGAGTTTAAAAATTTTAAGTATTTGTTAATGGTAATGCTGTGTTGATGTTTTTGACCGCCCATTTACAGTTTCTCTTTTCTGAGGTCAATAATCTGATTCATATCCGGACCAGTAGAAATGAGAGTGACTGGAACTCTGACGTCGTTTTCCACCCTCTCAATGAACTGCTTTGCTTTGGGTGTGAGCTTTTCCCATTCAGTTGCACCATAACACTCCCTGTCAAGCTTGTCGATACCCGTTATGGCAACTTGGGTTGCACCGTTTATCATGGCTGAGTATCTTGCAAACTCTCCATCCCAGTAACCGATTCTTCTTCTCCTTCCTGTGACTGTTCCGTATTCGACTATTCCAAGCTTTTCAGCCTCTTCCTGTGACATCTCGGTTGGAAAAGGACCTTCTCCAACCCTTGTAGGAAATGTTTTGAAAACAACCACGACATCATCTATCCTTGACGGTCCAACACCTACATCGGATGCCATTGCAGAAGCTGTGGTATCCTTAGATGTTACAAAAGGATATGTACCATAATAGAGACTCAATCCAAATCCTTGACTTCCTTCAATAAGAATGTTTTCACCATTATCTAGAGCTTCGTTAAGTAAGTGTGGAACATCCACCAGAAAATCCTTAAGTTCAGGGATATCCTTAGCCTGTCTTGCAATTCTCATGATCCTGTCCGCGTTTGCCGGTCCGCATCCGGTGCCGGTCGTTCCGATTTTCTCCTTAAGATGAGCTGTGCCCTTATCTTTCTCGATGTGCTTTTCCTCTATAATTGAACACCTAAAATCGATTCTTGCTCTGTCTGCACACCTAACCATTTCAACCTCTTTGAGAAAGACTGAAGGATTGACAAGCACTCCAGCGCCAATGCAAAGGAGAGCATCTTTATAAACAAAGCCAGAAGGGATCATTCTTACACCATATTTTTTCCCCTCGAACTCCACAGTATGTCCTGCATTTGGTCCAACGCCACCTCTGGCTATTATTTTTGGTTCATCCGAGTGCGCGATGTGGGAAATTATTTTCCCCTTTCCTTCATCACCCCAAAAACCACCTACAACAATTGTTGCTGACATATCTATCACACCAAACTTTTCCGTGATGTTTATAACTGTTTATATGTTGCCCAATAACATTACCAAACAATATCACTAATCAATATCTAACTAATTTATAATTATCAATACACCCTTTTGTTCAAATCAGGATGGCCGAGCATCATTTCTGCTCTTTTTCATCCGGATCTTTCTTCTGACTGATGGCTTTTTTTATTTCAAAATCCCAGCTTCTTCTGGCATATTCCTTTCCCAGGGACTTTCGATAATCTGCTCTCAGTTGAGAATTTGCGATTTGCATGAGAAGCTCATCTGAATTTTCAGGAACTTCCTTTCCCTGAACTTTTTTTTGCTGTGGTTTTTGAGATTCTGTGCTAGATTTTTGAGAGGACTTGAGCCGATCACGTTTCTCTTCTGACATCGAGAAGAATCACAACCCAATCCCTATTAACCTTTACTGATTCATGAAATTCTCAAAAAGCAGGTAGAAATATTTTTGAGATCAAAACGAAAAATTGAAAATTGAAAATTGAAAAGATTTAAAAGCATCACAACAACTCTGAAAATAACATGGGGGGAAATAATTCTGCTATTCCAGAGGTGTTGAGGGGACGAGCCTGGAAATTTGGTGATGATATCTCAACAGATCACATTACACCAGGAAGGTATTACCATTTAAGGAGCAATCTTCCCGAACTTGCAAAACATGTGATGGAAGACGCCGACCCTGAATTCGCAAAAAAAATGTCTGAAGGTGATTTCATTGTGGCGGGAGATAACTTTGGAATGGGTAGCAGCAGGGAGCATGCACCCCTGGTAATAAAAATTGCAGGAATTTCAGCAGTTATTGCCAAATCCTTTGCAAGAATTTTTTACAGAAACGCAATCAACGTGGGTCTGCCACTGATCATCGCTGATACAGAGGAAATAGAGTCCGGTGATGAACTTGAAGTTGACCTATACAATGGAGTGATCAGAAATCTCACGAAGGATAAAGAAATAAAGGGCAAACCAATTCCAGAGTTTATGATAAAAATTCTCAGTTCAGGTGGACTTGCTAGTTATGTTAAAAAACAGGGGGATATCACCTTTTAAAGGTTCTATAAATATTTAATTTTGTTTCAGTTTGATAGACGGAAAAAAACAGTAAATCAAGCCCAGGGAGGAATTATGGATATCATAAAGTTGATTAAAAAAAAGAAAAGCAACGATTTGGGAAAAGCCCTCGTCTTCGGGATGGGGGGAGGAGGAGATATAGTCGCAACAATCCCAACTGCCTTTTTTTTAAAGGAATTTGGATACCATATATATTTCGGCAGTATAATCTGGGACAGGTACGTTGTTGATCCTGAACCCGGGCCACGAGCGATTGAAGAGCTGGAAAGCTGCAGAGTTATCAATGATACAGTTGCTATCGCGAACCCAAAAACAAGAACAAAATATGGTGTCGAGCTCACGATTTCGAGGGCTGCAAAAAGCTTAGGAGATGTCATCGCTCTCGACATCACCAAAGGGCCATCCAAACTTGCGAAGGGAATCAGAGATTTCATGGAAAAAGAAGAAATCTCTCTTGTGATTGGGGTTGATAGTGGAGGAGATGTAATTTCCATGGGATTTGAGTCTGGTGTGAAGAGTCCTTTAGCTGATGCGGTCTCTCTTGCTTCACTCTCACTTATTGAAGATTCGGTTGTAGGTGTTTTTGGATTTGGGAGTGATGGAGAACTGAGAATTGAGGAAATACTGTACAATATGTCACTGCTGATGAAAGATAGTGGATTTCTGGGATGTGCAAGTATGGGAAAATCAGACTTTGAAAAAATGGAAGAATTAACCGGTATTGTCACAACCGAAGCAAGTAAAATCCCAATTGAGGCTTTTAAGGGTGAATTCAAGTTAACCAGGATAAGGGATGGTAGAACTGTTCTAATTTCGCCTCTTTCAGTCCTCACATTCTATTTTGATCCTCGAAAGGTAATCCAAGTAAATAAACTTGCAAAAAGTGTGGTTGGAGTGAACAGTGTCGAGGAGGCGAAAAGAATACTAAATGATATGGGAATCTTTACGGAAATGGATTTTGAATATCTGATCGATAAAGGGTCAAAACTTTAATTTTTTGAAGACCATCAGTTTTTTGTATACCAGTCAGTCCTTCAGGTCGTCACATTTTGACAATCACCAGTTATCCAGGAGTTTTTTTACGTCATTTTTAGACAGTTGAGTTCTTTTGCGAGGTCTCTCCTCCTCGGATTCATCAATAAGCATTTTTGGTTGATATCCAAGTTTATCACCATACATCTCGACAACATATTTTGCAGCAAGCCTGGCAATGTCGTGGAGTTTGACTTTGAACTGGGCTGATTTCTCAGAATCGTCAGAATAGAGTTTAACCTTCCCTGTTCTTCTTCTGTCATGAAAGTCCAGGCAGAAAAGACATTTATAGGAAGTTATCGGCTCCGGTTCCTTTTCAGAATAAATGTCGTCAAGCACCTCAAGGGCACAGTGCATGCCATCACTGTACTTGCAGAACTTCGTTCTCTCCTCTGCAATTTTCATCGCAACCTCAATGAATTCGCTCGTTTCACGAGGTGTTTTTTTCTTTTTTTTCAGAAAGTACCACTCAAGCAGAGCATAGATAAATTCTGAAGGGGATACTCCAGCCTCATCACATTTTTCAAAAAGTTTTTTTTCTATATCTGGCGGAATATCTATTGTTACCTTCATATATTTTAAATATAATTTTCTAATTAAATATCATCCTATCTATTTCACTGTTTTTTCTTTTTCCCTTTAGCATCTTTATCTGTGACTCGAGTTCTGGTCTTTGTATCCTCTACAGACTCGTTTTCCTTACTCTGCTCCTCTTCGGAATATATTTTTGCAAGGATGTGATAACCCATGGCATTGCTCCTTATCGGATCTTCTGGGCTCATTATTTTCCCAACATCTTCAAATCTTTTCTGGAATTCCCCATAAACACCTGGAAGAGCGCTTCCTCCGCCGGTCAGAACAATATTATCAACAATCGATGTCGAAAGTCCTTCAAGAATCATTTTAACTCTGTTGGAAATCCTCTCAACCCATGACGCCATCAGGGAGTTATAATCATCAATTACGTTTTTATGGGAAACAGATATTCGTTTTCCGCCTCTTATTCTCCCAACCTCATAGTCTTCTACCGTAAGAAGCTGTGTCATTTCCTCTGGTGTGAGACTTATACCTGCTTTGTTCCTTATCGTTACCTCCAGATTATCATAGAGGCGATCAACACCCATGAGCATCGTATCGCCTTTAAGATATTCCATGCGACTTATCACAACTATATCAGTGGTTCCAAAACCTATGTCTATACAAACGCCCGTTTCGATTCCCATATGGGCAAGAGTACCTATAGGTTCCGGGAATAATACAACCCTTGCATTCAGCTCCTTTTCAAGGTTTTTAACGAGTTCTTCTCTCTCCTGTCTTGAGGATTTTACAGGCAGACCTGTTCCAATGAGTGGTTCATCAACGTTAATCGATGAGAGAGCATATCGAGCGAGCTCAATGTAGGAAGTGTGAATTACCCTGCCTTCATGAAGTGGACGCAGAATCTCAACATTCTCTATATTCTGTATAATATCAAGCGCCTCTTCACCAATGTAAACCTCTTTATGTCCCTTTTTCAAGGTCCAGTCCTTTTCTTCTCCAAAAACCACAACACTGGGGAAAAGAAAAACGTCCTTTCCGTTACTTGTTGTCTTGGTATAATTGGTACCGATATCAAGGCCAACTGGCTTCATGGTTACCAATCTAAACAAAGCTTTTTATTAATTTTTTGTAGCTTTATCCGATGGATTAAACTGCAGGGGTTTAAGTTTTTTAGCTGACATATTGCCCAGAGATTGTGAAAGAAATTTTAACTTTTAAAATAAAGTTCAGTTCAAATATATTTCGAGTTTAGATATAATACAATTAATTCAGTGATCGGTGACCAAGCTAACCCACATATCAATCAATCTGAAACTGATCATAGGTTGTTTTGAGTCTATCACTTGATTCGGGACAGACGTGAATTGAAACGTATGCTATTTCAGGCATCTCTTTTCTGACTCTTGATGCTACTCTTACAGTCAGTTCATCCGCATCTCTAACACTCATGTTTCCATCCACGTGGAGATGCATGTCCAGATGTACTTTCCCTTCACCAATGAAAATCGCAAGAACATCATGAACATCTCTTATCTCCCTGAATGACGAGACTATTTCCCTTAATTTTTCATAAAATCCAGCATCCGGGCTTTTACCGAGAAGAATACTGGCATTCTCTCTATAGAGTCTGAAGGCATTTATCGCAATTATCAGGGCTATGAATATTGCAAATGCTCCATCGGCATAATGATAAAATCCCGAAAGTAGAATTCCGGCGATAGCAGCTGTGGTTGATATTATATCGTTCAGCAGCTCTGTTTTAATAGCCTTTTCAGACACACCCTCCTTTTTCCTTGCTAAAAAAAGACATAAAAGGAGAATAAAAAAGGAAACTATGAGCGCAAGTACTGCTATCTCAGGAGTTGTAGCCTCAACAGGGTTTAAAATCTTATCAAAACCCTCCCTGATGAGCTCGAATGAGACTAAGGTTATAAAGGCAATTGCAGCCGTGAGAGCACCCAGATTGGATGCGAGCCCGTGCCCAAAAGGATGTTCTTCATCGGCTGGCCTGAGGGAGATTTTCCTGGATTGTCTCAACACCAGAAGGATCACGAAATCAGCAATTCCATGAAAAAATTCTGCCAGCATCACAAGGTACCCTGTCATAAAATAGGCCACAATCCTGATCAGTCCAATAATGACATACACGACGAAATAGAGCATCATCAAGCAGCACCTAACAGGTGATAATCTGAACTACTGGTTTAATAATATTTACCGCAGACCTAAAGATCTTGTTTACGAGTGGCAGAGGGGACAGTCGATTATAAGGATTGAAAATCGTGACTGAGCGTGGAGGTGGGGTGGAGGTTGAGTAGATAAAAGACAACAACCAAGGCAACAAATAAAAACACCTAATAGAAGAAAGGGGTGTGCATCCTCCAATCGACCGATCCGAAATTACTGTACCTGAGAATTCAATTAATGTTCAGAGTGCTCTATCAGACAAGATAGCTTGGGCCAGAAAGATACACTCTCTTTTAAGAGAAAGAATAATCTCAGACAAAGACTTGAAAAAATTGATTGTGGAGCTTGAGGGACGTATAAACTCAAGTTACAGATGTATGCAGGAAATCGGAGTTGTAAAGGAATGTTCAGAATGTGCAGATGCAAGTTGCTGTGGGAAAGGGATAGAAAATAGATACGATCCCGTAACCCTCTTGATAAATCTTCTACTTGGCGTTGAGCTACCTGAAGAGAGAGTGACAGATGGATGCTTTTTTTTAACACCAGTGGGCTGTTCCCTAAGAGCAAGAGAAGTTATCTGTGTGAATTACCTTTGCAGTAAGATTCTTGATAACATTGATCACCAGAAAATTATCAAACTCCAGGTTGTATTCGGATACGAGCTGGATGCTCTTTTTCAGCTGAGTGAGAAGCTGAAAAAAATCATTTCAGAGATTTCTAAATTTCGTGCAGATGGGTCTCGTGCAAACGCTGATTTACTCAAAAAAGGTGAAGATATAGTAGAACAATCAGATTACATAAGGGAACAATCAGATTATGCAACCAGGTTGCTTAATTTGCTTGAACCTGAAGAGAGAGAATTCATGTCGCGAGTTCATGAGGAGATTGTGGTGAGCAAGATAAATAGAAAAGTGGATCTGCCAGTGGTTTATGCAGGTTCGGGTGGAGATCTTGAGCATGCGATTTTACTTGGAAACAATCTAGTATTTTTTGACTCACACTTACCGGAGGAAACTCTATCAGAAATACTGACAAAAGTTGAGAGAATCGGGACTCTAATCACTCAGAAAAGATCGGGAGAACTGAGAAAAGGTGGAAAGCATATAATAAGATTCAGGGTTCAGGATTCAGAATTTAAACTGACATTTTATGCTGAGGATGCAACAAAGATTGGTGATAAGTTCTTCCCCGAGGAGTTAAGGGAGGGTATAGCAGTTTATTTTGTAAAGGTACCTCTTCCAAAGGAGAGAAAAGTTGGTTCACTCACCTCTGTCTATTCACTTGCCAAAATGCTCGGCAATATTGTTCTTGGAGGATATTTCCTTGAGAGAGAATGTCCAATTTCAGCTTTCCTGAAACCTGAAATTCTCGGTTTCGAGAGGGTAGCTTCCGGATATATCTCAGCGCTATCAGTCAACAGAGATGCTGAAGGAAACCTCTACAGGAAAATAAGGGATGTGGAGGAGTTATCTGTATTGCTGGAGATTGATTCAGAACTTGAGAGGATTTATAGAATGAAAGAAGAGAGTGACAGGAATTTTAATAAGATTAATTCACTGCTTGAAAGACTCCCAGAAGATGTTAGAAGAGAGGTTGAGCAGATTATAGGAAAATATTTGGGAAAGTATTGATTTAATTGCAGAACGGAGTTTAAGTTAAATGCTTTGTTAATGATGTGGAACAGTCAAAATCTTGGAATTATTGAACAGTTCCTAAGGCTTGGGAGATCTCTTGCCGATTATATGTTAAGGCAGGGGGAAAAAGTGCAAAGGTATTCTGAAAATTAAATATTTAAAAAATAAAGTTATACCATTTTTACTCCAAGAGCGAAAACGACTATTGCTGCTACTATACTTACGACAATTGCATATATTGCTGTAGGAACAAGATTCCTCCTTATTACATCGCCTTCACTCCCAAGAATTCCACATGTTGTACAGACGGCTACAACGTTGTGGACACAGATCATGTTACCTACAGCTCCACCCACGTTTTGAAGTGATACAATGATGGTTTTCGGCAATCCTATTGCATTTGCAGCCTCAAACTGGAATCCACCGAAGAGAATGTTTGATACTGTGTTGCTTCCAGCCATGTAAGCGCCAAGTATTCCAACGAATACTGCCAAGAATATGTAGAATTTCCCTGTTGCCATCGCTAGGCTTTCTGCCATAACTTTTAGCATACTGCCCAACCCTGCTTCATTGTGTCCTGAGTTCATCATAATCTGAGATAGAGAAACTGCAAAGATCAAGGCTATTGCAGCAGGAATCACAGCTTTCACAGTTGTTTTCAAAGCATTGGTTGTATGTCTGGGACTCAGTCTGAAGATGGCATTGGTTAGTAAAACAGCAATTATAAAGATCGTTCCCGGGTTGTACAGGAGTTTGAAGGTGTGTGAAAGCGAGGTGCCGAGAATGTTGGAGATTGCCATCACAAGCATGCCTGTGGAGAATGTTTTCACTGGTGGCACGAGCCTTGTTAATAGCAATCCTGCTGAAACTAAGACATACGGAATCATCGCTTCAAATATCTTGAATTCTCTTTCATACTTCACATCTTCTACAGTAACATGGCTCTCTCTGAAATCCCAGACTTTTTTAGGACCTAAACCGGCCTTCAGCAGCATTGCATACAAAGCGAGACCGATTATTCCTCCTACAAGCGATGGAAATTCTGGTCCAAAGAACCTTGCAAGAAGCCAGTAGGGTATTGCAAAGCATATCCCGGCAAGTAGAAGTGAAGGTAAGGCATCTTTAACATCCCTGATCTTACCACCGCTCCATAGTACCATAAAAGTCGCACCAAGCAAAGGCAGAAATATCGCCATTATGCCGTGGAGTGTGGCTGTCCAGAATGTTATATCCTTGAATAAGAAATCCTGAAGGCTTATGCCGTATTGAGACAGCACATCTTTGACTACAGGACTGTCAAGTGAAGCTCCAAGTCCACCCCAGACAGGAATTCCCACCGCTCCAAATGAGACGGGGGAGGAGTCAAATATCAGCACAAGCGGAGCAGCTATTGCGGGTGGAAAACCAATACCTACAAGCAGAGGGCCAACTATAGCTCCAGGCGTTCCAAAACCAGCAGCGCCTTCGAAGAAAGTAACCAGCAGAAAAGCTATCGCTGCCTGAATTCTTCTGTCTTTCGATAGATTCATCATTCCATCCGTTATGGCCTTTATTGCTCCACTCATTCTTGTGTCGTAGTAAATGTAAACTGCACCAAAAACAACAAGCAGGATGTCAAGAGCTACTAATGTTCCCTTTATTGTTGCTGCTGCAATCCAAACTGGCTGCATTTTCCAGTAAAACATCGCTATTAAAACTGTAACAAGCCATCCTATTGGCATCGCTTTCATCGCAGCCATTCTGAAACCTGCCATCAGAAAGAGTACAAGAAGTATTGGCAGAACTGCTACTAAGGCCTCCATAAGCTCACCTCCAATATTTTCATTATTGAATAGGGGGGATGGTGCCAAATATAATCAGAGTGGTTTACATATCAACCTATCTTGATTTATCGTTCAAAACAACCAGGCTTATGGTGAGTCTGATGGATGCGGAAGTTGTTAAAAAGTTAAAATCGATTGTCGGTGAAAATCATGTCCTACAGACATCTATAGACGGATATCTTTATGATGAAACTCCTGAAACTGTAAGACCTATGCCATCAAAAGATGTTGTTATCGTGAGACCGTCGAAGCCAGAGGAAATATCTAAAATTCTCAAGCTTGCGAATGAGGGCGAAATACCGGTTGTGGTTAGAGGTGGAGGGACTGGTTTAAGTGGTGGAGCCATACCAATTACATCAAGCATAGTCATTTCGATGGATAGATTAAACAAAATTATCGAAATAGATACTGAAAATCTGGTGGCCGTTTGTGAGGCAGGAGTAACGTTAAGAGAGTTACTCGAAGAAGTTGATAAAATTCCTGGATTGTCATTCCCTCCCCATCCTGGACATGAGGGTGCGCATATTGGTGGGCTGGTGGTAAATAATGCTGGAGGTGCGAGGGCTGTAAAATATGGAATTATGCGGAACTATGTTGTTGGACTTGAAATCGTTTTGCCAGATGGTGAAATTCTGGAGCTTGGTGGGAAAGTGATAAAAAATGCTACTGGTTACGATTTGCTTCATCTTATAGTTGGAAGTGAGGGGACACTGTGTGTTGTTACAAAAGTTATTTTAAAACTCGTTCCAGAGCCGGGAGCAACATACACCCTTGTAATACCCTTCGAAAGCACCGAAGATGCTGTAAAAACAGTCCCGGACATATTGAGGAGCGGTATAATACCTCTTGCCATAGAGTATATGGATATTGGAGCTATAAAGGCTGGGGAAAGAGTTACTGGCAAAAACTGGCCATATAGAGGTGGAGAGGCTCATCTAATGATAATAGTAGATGGAAAAAATGAGGATGAGCTTATTGAAAGTTCTGAAAAAATAGAGAGGATTGCTAAAGAACATAACGCAATAGAGGTTTTCGTTGGGACGAGTAAAAGGGAACAGAGAGATATACTCGATATAAGGAGTTTGATTTACGAAGGATTGAAAGGTGACACAATAGAACTCCTTGATGTTTCAGTTCCGATCGCAAGCATACCGGAGTATGTGAAAAGATGTCAGGAGGCTGCTGAAAGAATAGGTATTGAAGTATTAACCTATGGACATGCTGGCGATGGAAATATCCACCAGCAAATTCTGAAATCGGGACTTGAAGAGGTAGAGTGGAGAAAAAGATATGAAGAATTCAAGGAGTTTGCTTTTAATCTGGCGAAAGAGCTTGGGGGTTATATAACTGGCGAACATGGGGTGGGCATAGTAAAGAAGAGAGACATGTACAAAACCATGCCAAAAAGAGCAGTTGAACTTATGAAAGCGATAAAAAGAGCATTTGACCCCAATGATATCCTCAATCCGGGAAAGGTTGTTGATCTGTGATTCAAAAATTTTTAATAGTGAGGAGAATTTTAGAGGGGTAAAAATGTACTTTGAGGTAATCGAACTCTACCAAGAAGACTGCCCGAATATATCCTTAACTGAAAAAGTAAAAGATTTGAATATTTTTATTGTGGATGTTCTACCTTCTCACGAAAAAGAGACATTAAGGGCTTATGTTGTTGGTGAGAACTCAAAAAATGCAATTGAAAATCTTACAGCATCTGATAGAGTTTTCAGCTTAGAAATCTACTCTAAATCAAAAGATGTGATTGAGACCAGCTACGATATTGCAATGACACGAGCTTGGAAAATTGTTCATACTTTTGGTGGAAGGGTTGTAAGCCCAATTATTGTTCACGAAGACTCTGAAAGATGGCTTGTAATCTGGGATGATATCAAGAAAAGAAAAAGCGCAATTGAAGAACTGAGAAAGACAGATTTGACAAGAGTTAAGAGATCTTACGAAATTGAACCCTGTATTTTTTCTAAGATTTTCTTGAACATGGAGAATCTGGCATACATGATCAAGGAATTGAATAACCTTACAGCAGTACAGCTAAACAGTCTTAAAGAAGCTTATCAGAGCGGTCTTTATGACGTTCCGAGGAGAACTACCCTGGAAACGCTCTCTGCAAAAAGTGGAATATCAAAAACAGCTTATCTCAAGAGATTAAAAAGTGCAGAGAAAAGAATTGTATTTGGAGTACTCAAGTTCTTCAGCCAATAGTCAGCAAAAAATCTCCCAAGCTTTAGGAGCTGTTTATCTTACTGCAGTAGCTCTTTTTCTCAGCTCTCGGATAATCTTGGGCATATCTATCCTCATCGGGCAAACTTCCTTGCATCTCCCGCAAAGGCATGAAAGAAAGCATTCGCCATTGATTTTATCTGTAATCGCTGTCCAGCCCATCCCCATTGGACCACCATACACTGCTCCCCATAAATTCCCCATGATGTGAAAAACAGGGCATTCAAGCTGACATCTCCCGCATCTAACACAGTTTAACTGTTCCCTCAGGAAACTCGCAGCTTCAATCCTTCCATTGTCAAGAAAGATAACATGCATATCTTGCCCTTCAACCTGCTTTTTCACATTTATGTAGGTTGGAGGGAAGGTGCCGAAAAAGGCTGATTGGACCATTATTGACTTCAAGCAGTGCTCATCGCTCGGAAGTATTTTGTCTATGCTGACGATAGCAATGTAGGTTTTGGGCAGGTTTATGCTCAACCTTATATTGCCTTCGTTCTCTATCAAAAATATTCTCCCAGTTTCAGCAGAGAAAGCATTGCAGCCGGAGATGCCAACGTGAGCAGCCAGAAACTTCTGTCGCATAAAATTTCTTACGCCCTCAGCGAGTTCTTCTGCAGATTGACCTTTAACTCCTACCTTTCTCAGAATCTCTGCAGCCTGCCTTTCGGAGTAATGTAAAGCCGGCACAACCATGTGCATCGGCTTATCGTTTGCAAGCTGAATAATCAGCTCACCAAGATCCGTCTCCCAGACCTCATTGTTTCGGCTCAAGTATTCCCTCAAATGTATCTCCTCAGAAACCATCGATTTTGCTTTTACGACTATCTTGCCACTACCAACTATCTCTCCCACTATTTTCCTCGCTTCTTCTGCATCTTCAGCAAAATAGACATTACAGCCTAATGATTCCGTAGCTCTTGCAATCCATCGATCGTAGTTCGATGCAACTTCTATCTTTGCCTGCCTGACATCTTCAGCGTAATCTGTTAAAAATGGGTAGAGTTCAAGATTTCTTTCAACAGCTTGCGAAAGATTACCCCATGTCCTCAGTATTCCATCTCTTATCGACTCATTTTTTATAGCACGGTAAATGTTTTTCATTTTATCACAACCGAAAATTTTCTTGGCCCATGCATCCCCCAGATGAGTTTTCCTTCGATATCAGCAGTTTTGGAGGCTGAAGTTGAGGCAAAAACGTAATCCGACTTTGAAATCGCAAGTCTGTACGCTTCAATCGTAGTTTCACAAATTGCATTCTTTCTGACAATCACAATATGGTGTTCAGCAAGACCTGACTTTCTTGCTTCATCAAACCCGCCGAGGAAAATTATTCCTGTATCTGCAGCAGCACTCAAAGCTTCGCTTATGTGAACATTCTCAGTCTTTTTAATTTCTTCTTCTGTGTCATCCAGAATTTCAACGGAATTTCTTTTCAGGGATTCAGTAAATTGTCCTATCATCAGCACCACCCAGAACTTCAGCTATGTCCTTTATATCACCAAAGGATTTCAGATTGGCTAAGCAAAGAGGACAGAAGGTGACGATCTCACAACCAACCTCTTTTAGCTCTGAAAATCTGATTTTTGCAATCTCTTTTGACAGTTTTGGAGATAGGCTCTCTACCGGCGCTCCACAGCAGTATGTCACCTTTCCGGAATTCCTCACATCAATACACTCAATACCAGATGACCTGAGCAAATCTCTCGGCTGGTCGTGGATGTCGAGGTATCTTGCATAGTAGCATGGATCATGTAAAGTGACGCATCCCTTGGCTTTGGCCTTGCTCACATTTACAAGTTCAAGATAACTGAAAACTTCAAATTCAGCTCCAGTGTATTCTGGATAGAGCTTTTTTAAAGCGTAGGTTGTATGGGGATCCACCGTCACAATTTCTCTGACTCCATCTTTTTCAAGCTCCTCAGCAACCTTTCTTGCATGCTCTTCGAAAGTGTTATCCAGACCCATGTCGTAAAGAAGGATTCCGCTATAGAAATCAAGCTTGGGGTGATAATAAAACTCAATATCTGATTTTGAAAGAATTGAGTATATATTTACCAGTATTTCATTAAAACGCTGCAAATCAGCCTTATCTGGCTTTGAAAGTATTTTTACTACTGAACCTGGCATAAGGTTTGAGGATGTCAAGCTCTCAAGAGGTGTGTTTTCAAAGCTGTAAAGTCTCTCAGTTATTTTCACAATGTATGGAGTAAGTTGATACATCATGCCAGTAAAAAGAAGTTTACCACCTTTTCTTTTAATATTTAAACCTTCCCACCAGGTGTTTATTTCCTGGTTGTTGATACCTATGGGATTTCCGAACTTTTTCAGATTTTTTATAAGCATTCTGGAAATATTTTCTGGCTTGTACAACTGCCTCACCCTTTTAAACTAATAATTACAAACAAATATCACTTTTATGGTTTAAATATAAACCACTGCTTTTTTAAAATTAGAATTAAAGGAACGAGTTATATGCTAGACATCGAAGAGCTGAGAGCCAAAGCACTTGAAATTCTTGAGAAGAGAGGTGTTAAGTCACAAATTCTTGAACATGGTACGGAAACTCAGCTTACTATTAAAAGAAATAGGGAGGCATTTGACAAAATCGGACTGAAAATGAATGTCATTCACGAATATTATGAGCCTGAAACGAGAACTGAATTTTTGGGAAGAAAAATAAGCTCTCCAGTGATGCCAGCCCCGCTTTCTGGGCTTGTGAAGAGTGTATCGAGGGATTGTTTCAAACATATTGTTGAGAATTCACACAAATTCGGCGTGATTCCATGGATAGGCTATCCTATTCCAGATAAAATTGAGGATTTTAATGACTTTATCTGGATAATAAAGCCTCTGAAGAATAGAAAAAAGATCTATGATGAAATAGAGAGAGCTGAAAAGTGTGGAGCTTTTGCGGTTGGAATTGATATAGACTCTGCTGCTGGCATTAAAGTAGGCTATCACGTTTTATCTTATGGTGGACTTTCACCCTTATCTCAAAGAGAAATTAGCGATATTGTTTCAACAACAAAACTGCCCTTCATCGCCAAAGGTATCCTGAGTGAGAAAGACTATGAAACAGCGATAAATGCTGGTTGCAGAGCAATTGTTTTATCAAACCATGGGGGAAGAGTGTTGAATTCTGCTATTTCACCGATAGAACTTCTAAAAAATCTCGAAATGAGGATTGACACGCTAATAGACAGTGGATTCAGAAGCGGAACAGATGTTTTCAAAGCTCTGGCTTTGGGTGCCAAGGCTGTTTTGCTTGGAAGAGCAGTTGTCTACGGTCTTGCTGTTGACGAGAAGAATGGTGTTTTAAGGGTGCTTGAAATAGTGACTGAAGAGCTTAAAAGAGTTATGACTCTATGTGGAGCAAATAATATTGGAGAGATAAGCGATAAAATGCTTGTTATATAATTGACATAGATACAAAGAAGTAGAATGTGTTTTTATCTTTAGTTGCAAAAGTGTATCACCCAATTAAGAACAGGTTATCGGCAAATATAGATTTGTCAGCGAAATTTATTACTGGAATTAGCTGTAATATTTCATAATTGGAAGCTGAGTAATGCAGGGGAAGTGCATGTACTTAGAAGTGCAATGCATGTAAAAAAGCTTTTCTAGTTAAATTGTGAATGTGTTATTAAACGAATTACTTTTAATTTCTTATTTCTTAATTTTTCTCTTCCCTCTTTTTTTTGTTGTCGATTAAATACTTAGTATTTAATTTAGCTCAAGTAATCATCATTACTTGCGATACCACGTTAGCTTTTAATGGTTTTAGTTAATAAAATTAAAGAAATTAGAAGCGGAACAATGGTGCAGTTACACATAAGATCGGGAGTGGTCGAGTTATGATCAACATAGATAAAACAATAAAAAGTTAGCTACAGAAAGACCAGTTTTTCACTCTGAAGCTGACTTTCAGCATGCTTTAGCTTGGAAAATACATGAGGAGTATCCAGACATGAATGTAAGACTGGAAAAAAGATTTGAGTTGAATGGCAAGGAGATCCATAGACATTTATCTCCAAAACGTAGACAGAAGAGGATTTATCGAGTTGAAGTACAAAACAGATAGCCTTGAAGTAGTGGTAGATTGGGGAGGATTTAAAACAGAAAACTCAAGTTACGGTTTGAATCATCTGACGTGAAGCACCAACAAAATATGAAAATTTTTCAGCAAATTTCCTAAGAAGCTCGCTTCTCTATTTTTTCTAAAAATTTTATCATTTCTTCCCTAGCCCTATCGATTCTTGTTTTCGTTAAAGTCCTAAAGTGTGCTAAAGGTCTTCTTGCATAAATATTTATCAATTTTAGAGGTATTGTAACCTCCTCTTTATCTTCAAAGTATTTTCCAAATTTATCCCAAGAAGAAAGAATACTAAAGTTACTTGAAAAGAAGAGAGACGTCTCTGATCGAGTGATCGGTGCTACTGTTGAGGCAGATGTCAGGTGGACGAGAGAAGAGTTATTGGAGTTATTGGGACCATTGTAATCTATGATTTATTTTTTAATCTTCAATTGAACAAAAAATTTAAATATCGAGACATTAATCAAGAGACATTAATCAATTAATTTAAAGTTATCACAATTGTTAATTTTCAAGGAAAATTAAATAACCATTAGTAATTAGATGAAAAGCAGGCAGGAAGGAATGTGAACTATGAAATTTATTATAAAAAATAAAGTTAATGATGTATTAAGAGTAATTCTACTTATTGCAGTTTTCGTTGTGAGCATTATAGTGCCAACTTTGATAATACCCGTGTCTTCAGAGCTTGCATCAAGGATGACAGAAGATATGGAAAATAATATGTTTGGAATGATGTTGTTAGTCTCTTTACTTGGAGCAATTGCCTTAAGCGTAAACGTGAAGTTGTCAGAATGGAGAGGCATCAAATTAATTATGGCTTTGGGTTTGAGTTTTTGGGGAATAGAATATTTTATGGCACAAATAGAAACGTTCTATTTTAGAGATGCATTTACTTTTACGGATATGGAGATTCTGAATAATATGTTAAGAGGTGCAATAACAACTATAATGGTAGTTCCACTTACAGTTATTATTTTTGGGAAACAAAAGACTATAAAGAAGATAAGTATAAAAGAGAGTTTGGAAAGGATTGAAATAAAGAGCTGGATGAAAAAAGCTCCATTATTTGCGTTATTATACATAATAATATACCTGTTTTTTGGCTATTATGTCGCTTGGCAGTTTGAAGCAGTCAGGTTATTCTATTCTGGAACTACGGAACAATTGGATTTTATAACTCAAATAGTAAGAACGATGAAAGAGATGCCATTATTTTTACCTTATCATTTTATCAGAGGGTTATTATGGGTTGTATTTTCAATACCAATTATATTGATGATAGGCGGCAGTAGAATAAAGACAATGGTAAGTTTGATGTTAATATTCAGTTATCATGGCTTTCAAATAATAATGGCTCAGAGTATTTTTCCACAAGATGTTTTGATAGCGCACACGATAGAGACGACCACATCTGCATGTATATATGGAGGGTTAGTAGGATATATGTTCAATATTCAGGAAATTGAAGCAATTTCTGGGAATGTTCATAATTTGGTGGAGGAGATAAACCATGATTAGAATAGTATTTTCATTTGTCATATTCTTTCACGGATTAGTTCATCTGCTCGGATTTGTGAAGGAATGGAATTTAGCTCAGGTAAAGCAATTGACCGGAGAAACACTCATTTCTTTATCGGGTGGTTTATCTAAAATAGTAGGAATAATCTGGTTGATTGCAGGTTTGCTTTTCATCCTTTCTGCAGTAACATATTCGTTGAGAAAAGAATGGTGGTGGATGGTTGCAGCCATTGCAATTGTTGTTTCTCAAATCCTGATTATCATTTACTGGAAAGATGCAAGGTTTGGAACTGTTGCCAACGTCATCATACTTATTGCCTGTGTTCTCTCATATGGAAGCTGGAGCTTTGATAGAATGGTAAACGATGAACTCAATTCATTCCTACCGGAAAAGGAAATAGAGGAAAGAGTAGTAACTGCAGAAATGATTGATGAGCTTCCACTCGTTGTGCAGAAGTGGCTTAAGCGTTCCAATATTGTTGGAAAAGAGATCATTCAGATCGCACATCTGAAACAGAAGGGCGAGATGAAAACCAAACCTGAAAGCAACTGGATGTCTGTGGATGCAGAACAATATATTACTGCAAATCCTCCTGGCTTTATTTGGATAGCCGATGTAAAGGCTGCTCCATTTTTGCATCTTTCTGGAAGGGATAAATACGAAAACGGAAGGGGACATATGCTTATCAAATTGTTCTCTCTTATTCCAGTTGTAGATGCAAGAGGAAAAGAGATAGATCAGGGGGCTTTGTTAAGGTATTTAGGTGAAATAGTGTGGGTTCCTTCAGCTGCGTTAAGTGATTATATCACATGGGAAGAAATAAATTCCACAACTGCAAAGGCAACCATGAGTTATGGAGGAATAACAGCTTCAGGCATATTCAAATTTGATGAGAATGGAGATTTTGTAAGTTTTGAAGCAAAACGTTATTACTATCGTAAAGAAGGCCCAACTCTGGAAAGATGGGTCATTACAGTAAATGGGAAAAGTTACAGGGAATTCGAAGGTATCAGGGTTCCGGTAAATCTGTCTGTAACATGGAAGTTTGAAACAGGAGATTTTACATGGTATAGATTGGAAATTACGGAGGTGGAGTATAATAAGTGGTGAGATAAAATGAGACTGTTAGAGATAGCAAGAACAATTCTGGGAACTATCTACTTACTTGGTGCTGCAAGCTCCTCCTTTCCAAGCATTCTCAGAAACTGCCTTAAATCCCTTCGATATTCGTTTTTTGTTGCAAGTTTCCAGCCAGCAACCTCTATCTCTGCAAGAATCTCTTTCAGAGGGTTCTCAATGAAACAAGCTCCCTGTTAACCCCAGCAAAGCTAACGCCATCAGCTATCCTCCAGTTCTTGTATCTCAGAATCAATTTCTTGTTGCTTTTAGATATCTTTGATTTTTCAAGAGTTTTCAGCTCTTTCTCAAGTCTTTCTTTGTAATCTATGGATCTCCATTCGTCCATGTCAACCATTAACAGCTTTTCTTCCCTTTCGCTATTTAACCCCTGTAACTTTGTCTCCCTGCTTCGAACCTCTAAAAACATGCGGGGGGAGGGATTTGAACCCTCGGACCCCTTCGGGAGTGGATTTCCCATCTCAGGTAACGGATACCAAAGGCCTTGAGTCCACCGCCTTTGGCCTGGCTCGGCAACCCCCGCAGGTTGGTTAATTTTTGAATCTTTGGCCGGACTTTTCTGTATATGATGTTCAAATTTCTGTATATGATGTTCAAATCGTCACTGGCTTCAGTTGTTTCCCTATCTACAAACTGGATTTATCAACCTTATGGTTTTCCATAACGACCGTCTGAACAATAACTGTCTGAGTGTGTTCATTATACCCAGGTTTGCAAACCTTTAAAAATCTATTACAGAAGGAATTTTGCATGGAGTTAGCATCAGAAACAAAAACCTCAAAACCAGAAAAATCAAATCTGTCATCAAGACTCAAGCTAATTGAGAGGAACATTGCCGAGGTCGTGACAAAAAGGGAATTGAAAGATCTGCTCCAGTCAGAAAGACCTCTTAAAGCTTATGTTGGATATGAACCAAGTGGAGAAATCCATCTGGGACATATGATGACAGTAAACAAGCTCATGGATCTCCAGGGGGCCGGAATAGATATTATTGTTCTTCTTGCTGATGTTCACGCCTATCTGAATGAGAAAGGTGAGTTTGAAGAGATTGAAAAAATAGCTGAATATAACAAAAAAGCCTTTATAGCTTTGGGGCTTGACGAGAAGAACGTCAAATTCGTTCTTGGAAGTGAATTTCAGTTAAGCAGAGATTACATACTTGACATTCACAAGATGGCAAGACTCACAACAGTAAACAGAGCAAGAAGAAGCATGGATGAGGTGAGTAGAAGAAAGAGAGATCCCGTTGTCTCACAGATGGTCTATCCACTGATGCAGGCAATTGATATTGCCCATCTCGGTGTTGACATTGCTGTTGGAGGTATGGATCAGAGGAAAATCCATATGCTTGCAAGAGAGAACCTCCCGAGACTGGGTTATCCAGTACCTGTTTGCCTTCACACACCCATCCTGATAGGTCTTGATGGCCAGAAAATGAGCTCTTCGAAGGGTAATTACATTTCAGTAAGAGATTCCCCAGAAGAAGTAATAACCAAGATCAGAAAAGCATTCTGCCCTGCTAAACAGATTGAAGATAATCCCATTATTCAGATTGCTCAGTACCATATATTCCCAAGATTTGATAAAATAACTGTTGAGAGGCCCGCAAAATTTGGAGGAGACGTCGAATACGAATCAATCACCAGACTGAAAGAAGATTATACCTCAGGGTCCCTTCACCCGATGGATCTGAAAACTGCTATAGCAAATTATTTAAATAAACTGCTTGAAGATACAAGAAAGAGATTAAAATAAATTGACCTCATAATACCTGTGCCAACATATAGACATCTACCTGGATATGGTGCAGGGGAATTCAGATGGGAAATTCAATAAGATGGTTCAATTTATTAAAGGGGTGATTATCTGACAGATGAAGAAGTAATTAGAGTTAAGCTCCCTGACAGAAAGAAAAACGAGATGTTTGCAATCGTGGATACAATGCTGGGGGCAGGGCACATTAAAGTGAGATGCGAGGATGGTGTTGAGAGGCTGGCCAGAATTCCTGGAAAAATGCGTAAAAGAATATGGATAAGAGAGGGTGATATTGTTATAATAGTACCTTGGTCTTTCCAAGATTCAAGGGCAGACATAGTCTGGAGATACACAATTCCACAGGTTGAATGGCTTGAGAAGAGAGGGTACCTCAAATTTTGATCAATTTTAATTCAACCTTAATCCTGATCTCGAACTATATTTTCCGAGATGGAATTGAGGAAATTCAAGATTTTTGAGGATAGAACTACCTTTCTGGACATTTTTTATTTAGAAGTTGAATTTCGAATAGATGAACGAGATTATTCTAAGAAAAGATATAAGCGTCATGTTCCCTCGAACAATATAAACATGAAGTTATAACAGTTTAAAAAATCAAAAAACATCCTGAAACTTTCTTACTGATGCTGCAACAAAGTGAAATATATAGATAATACATCATCTCTCTGTACCATGCTAAATCAATTCTGCAACTCCAAACATACAACTCCAAACATACGCTCCACAACCATAGAAATATAAAGCTAGGATGTGAAGTTTAATCCATGGAACAAATTTAAAGAATGTTAGATTAGAGTGTGAAATGGGGGGTGTTGAAATTTCTAATTTCAAGATCAAACATTCCAGTAAATGAATACAAATCAATACAGGATATATAATTCTCATGTATACGAGACGGCTTTTTGAGATGATCCGAAAAGTAATGGCCTGGTGAGCATCATGAAGGAATCAAAACTTAAAAAAATAGATTTTTACCTTGAAAAACTCAGAATTAAGGAGAGAGATAGTTCCGAGAGGAAAATTTATGCAGAGGTTCTCGATGAGAGGACCCTTAAAAATCTTTACAAATTATCCGCCAAAAAATACATAAAGGCTCTTGGTGGTGTAATCAGCACAGGCAAGGAGGCAAACGTTTTTTTTGCAGATGGAACAGATGAAAATGGCGAGAAAATTGCAATTGCGGTAAAGATCTACAGGATCGAAACGAGCGAATTTTACAAGATGGATGAATACATATTCGGTGATAAAAGATTCGACCTGCGAAGAGTTTCAAAAAAGGATTTAATATATATCTGGGCAGAAAAGGAGTTCAGAAACCTCCAAAGAGCCCACACAAACGGAGTTAATGTTCCAAAGCCAGTGGTGTATTTCAGGAACATCCTTATAATGGAATTTCTCGGTGAAGATGAGATTCCATCTCCTACCCTGAACGAAATAGGCGGTATGCTCAGAGAATATACTGATCCCGAAAGATTATTCAGAGAGACCATCAAAAACGTAGAAAAACTCTACAAAAAAGCTGAACTCGTTCACTCAGATCTAAGCGAATACAACATCATTCTGCACAAAGACACTCCATACCTCATCGACATGGGTCAGGCTGTTTTAATCGACCATCCCAAAGCCATGGAGTATCTGTCAAGAGATCTCAAAAATTTAACTCGATTTTTCAGAAAATTTGGAATAGATGAGAAGCCAGAAGAAATTTTAAAAAACATTATCGAATAGGTGCATAGATATGGAAATTCCAGCCCATGGGCAGACTGAATTGAGGGTTCCTGAGGACAGAATTGGAGTTATTATAGGGAAGGAAGGAGAGATAAAGAAGAAAATTGAAGAAAAGACTGGATGTAAAATCAAAATCTCCAGAGATGGAACGATAACTGTGATAAGTGGGGAGAACGTCATGGGCTATTTAAAGGCCCAGGATGTTATAAAAGCCATTGCAAGGGGATTTAACCCTGAAATAGCCCTCAAGCTTCTTCAGGATGATTTTAAAATTCTCGATATTATCAACTTAACCGATTTCATACCAGATAGTGCCCTGCCAAGAGTGAAGGGCAGAATAATAGGAAAGAATGGAATAATGAGAAAGAACCTTGAAGATACTCTGGATGTCAATATATCCGTCTACGGGAAAACAGTTTCAGTTATCGGAGATATGGATAACGTTTATGCTGCAAGAGAGGCGATAATGATGCTTGTTGATGGAGCTCAGCACTCAACAGTTCTCAAGTTCATAGAGAAGAAAAAAAGAGAGATCAAATCACGCAGTATGGACTGGGAGCCCTTACTGTAATTTAACGATTCGAAGTTTGACTGCATCCTACATAGTTATACTGCACCAAAAATTAAATATATAGTAAAAAAACAGATATAAAAATAAATCAATAAGGTGGTGTTTATATGACTGAAAAAGAACAACTCGTGCTTGAAGCGATGAAAAATGCCGGAAAACCAGTAAGACCTGGTGATGTGGCAAAATTAACAGGTCTGGATAAAAAAGAGGTCTCGAAAATTATAAGTGAACTGAAAAAGAGCGGGAAAATTATATCGCCTAAAAGGTGTTACTACGCCCCAGCTGAAAAACAGTGAATCCATTAAAAAATAGAATTTAATTTTTTATTGCACTTTTTTATCCTCCCCCCACCTTCTTCAGCTCTTCCTCTTTGAGAATTCTCCTTAAAACCTTCCCGACATTCGTCTTTGGCAGTTCCTTTCTGAACTCAATCATCCTTGGTACTTTGTAGGCAGCAAGATGCTCTCTGCAGAACTTCTCAATCTCCTCAGCCGTAACACTGTATCCCTCCTTGAGTACCACAAAAGCCTTTACCGTTTCTCCTCTCTTTGGATCTGGAACACCAATGACTGCTGCTTCAAGCACCGCAGGATGCTCATAAAGCACCTCTTCCACTTCCCTCGGATATATGTTGTAGCCACCCGCTATGATCATGTCTTTCTTCCTGTCAACTATGTAGAAGTAGCCATCCTCATCCATCTTTCCTATATCGCCACTCAGAAGCCATCCATTTACAAGTGTCGCTTTTGTTTCCTCCTCCATTTTGTAGTATCCTTTCATAACCTGTGGACCCTTTATCGCAATCTCTCCAACCTCTCCAATGGAGAGGATCTTCCCTTCATCATCCACAACTACTGAAATGGTGTCCGGGAAGGGAATGCCGATGCTCCCTTCTTTATTAAGCCCGTAGAATGGGTTTCCATGAGTGACGGGTGAAGTTTCGCTCAGACCATAGCCCTCAACAAGCTTACCACCGGTAATCTCCTCAAATTTTCTCTTAACCTCCACAGGCAGAGGTGCTGCACCACTTATGCATGCTTTGATGGATCTCAGATTGTATTTGTTCACCTCCGGATAGTTTAGTATTGCATTGTACATCGTGGGCACACCACAGAATATGGTAACTTTATGCTTATCAATAGATCCAAGTATTCTTTTCAGGTCTCTCGGGTCTGGAATCAGGACAATTTTAGATGCGGCCAGAATAGGGGCAGTCATACTCGTAGTCATACCATACGAGTGGAAATAAGGTAAAGCTCCAAGAAAGACATCTTCAGGGGAGATATCCGGCACCCATTCAACCACCTGATAGGCGTTTGCAATAAGATTGTAGTGTGTGAGCATGACTGCCTTTGGTAAACCTGTTGTGCCGCCAGTATACTGAAATACTGCTACATCCTCTTTCGGTTCTATCTGCACTCTTTCTTTAGATGGTGCAAACCCCATAACATCTTTCCAGTATAGCAATTCTGGTCTGCTGTCAATTTTCACCTTTTCCTTCTTGAGGGCATAGAGCTTGTTAAGGGGGAATTTCAAATAATCCTCAATTTTGCAAATTATAACTTTTTTAAGGGTTCCGTCGTCAATCAGCGATTTCAGCTTTGGATACATCACCTCATATGCAAACATTAATTCAGCTTCACTGTTCTCAGCGATGTGCCTGAGCTCCCTTTCCGTATAAAGCGGGTTACACTGCACAACCGTTGAACCCGTTTTGAGGATTCCAAAGTATGTTGCAACATAATGAGGAGTGTTAGGCATTCCAATAATAATCCTGCTCTTTTTAACTCCATTACTAAGAAGAAAAGCTGCTACCCTGTCAGACATCTCATCAAGTTCTTTATAGGTTAAACTTTTACCAATGAAATCCAGTGCAACCTTTTGCGGGTGTTTGGTTGCTGAATCTTCCAGTATTTTATATAATGGAATTTCCGGGTAGTCAATTTTCGCTCTCACTCCGTCGTCATAGTGTTTAACCCAGATCTTCTCAATCTCCTCTCCAGAAACTTCTCTCAGATTTTTTCCAACTACCGATTGCATATCATAATTAATCAACTAAAACAATAAATAACTTCCTACTTATTCTCTGGCTATCCTGTACCGATTATGATATAACCCCTGAAAATATATACCTATATTTTATAACTAACATGATAAATTTAAACGAGATTCTTTTTAGCATCGTGAATCAATAGAAAAGTTTATTTACCTATCTTACCAACTTTATTTGTGAATTTAGTGAGAAAAGGAATAGTATATTGCCAGAAACGTGAATTAAGCTTTTTTAAACATCCTGATTATACCAACCACGTCAACCACGTGGCAGAGTTGGGTTCAGAGCATAGTAAAAATAAATTTCTAAATATAATATTTACAATACATCAAAATAAAGGTGATGAATATGATCGAATATTCTGCTGAGCAGATTGAAGTACTATCTGATCTAGAAGCGGTAAGAAAAAGACCAGGAATGTATATAGGCGGTATAGGTATAAGGGGACTGCACCACCTCCTGTGGGAAATAGTCGATAATTCGATCGATGAGGCTCTTGCAGGATACTGTAGAAAGATCTCGGTTACACTCCATAAAGATGGTTCTGCAAGTGTCGAAGATGATGGAAGAGGAATCCCTACAGAGGCACATGAGACTGGAAAGAGCGCCCTTGAGGTTGTGCTAACGAAACTGCATGCAGGTGGAAAATTCGACAGAAAGGCCTACAGAGTGTCGGGTGGACTTCACGGTGTCGGTTTGAGTGTTGTCAACGCCCTTACAGAGTGGCTTGAGGTGTGGGTAAAGAGAAACGGTAAGAT
>Ga0180932_1040_pt1 | contig 84454 bp, 98 predicted proteins | sample Deesub1362A_J573_FD_124189 | JGI IMG/M metagenome (GOLD analysis project Ga0180932, IMG submission 124189) | Archaeoglobus sp. JdFR-24
ACGTGCCACAGTCTTTACACCTGTAGAGGTGTGTCTTTTCCTTGATTAATTCATGTTCCGTTTCATTCTGACATATATCACAGTAAAAATACTGCTGCATTTGATCATCTCCTTTTTAAGTCAACTATTAATGGTCAATCTTCAAATCTCATTTAGCTTTGTTTTCTCAATCTTCCCTCTCAGCCTCACTAGTTTTTAATATTTGTCTCTCATCAACTTTACGAATAACTTCTTTCACTTCGGTATTATCAGAAATTTCTGGTATTTATTGTGGTGCCGTCTCTTCAAGAGCTTTAAGAACCGAAATAGCTGCCTTAAGGTTGAGAAAGTAATCATCGAACCCGTTTATCATTGCACCTATTTTTGTGGTCTCGATCCTCATAACCAGATATTCTTTCTCAGCTTTCGACTCTGTCCAGCTCAGGTCATCAGGTTTCAAAGCTGAGGATATTATGGTCGCATCCTCTCCCACTCTTACCATCACTTCCCCAGCGCCATACAGCATAATCTATCTACCTCTTTTATAAACAACTCAACTTTTTCAGGCGGGATGTTTGCCCCGGCTGCCACTCTGTGACCTCCACCCCTCCCATCAGCAGACTTAGCGGCTTTTCGCATGATCTCTCCAAGATCAACCCTTTCGGATAGTTGCATTGTAGTTCTCGATGAGACTTTGGCCACATCTTTCTTTATGTTCACCGCGATGAAGGGTCTGTCACTGAAGATGTATCTTGAGAGGACAGTTGCAACAGGTCCTGTTGTAGGAGCGTCGTTCATGATCAAGTATCTTATGCAATCACCATTTTTGACCTGCTCTTTCCTGGTTTTAATTTGTTCAAGTAGCTCTGTCTGGAATTTTTTCCAGATTGCATAACCTTTTTCAAGGTATTTCTCATCTCTCAGGCAGATTGCAAGCCCGATGCTGAATGCTGACACCCTTCCACATGAATTAACTACATCTGCCATCATCAAAGCATTCTTTATCAGCTCCTTTTTCAACCAGTATCTTTTTCCAATAAAATCGTTGATAACGCTTTCATGTGCTCCTATATCGAGAAGTCTCAACACGATCCCATCTGAAAGTCTTCTGAGCTCATCTTCAACAAGCTCATCGACTTCTTTTTCCCCATCGAGTCCGATTCTGTCAAGAAAATTATCCAGTTCCTCGTCTTTACCATAGAAATCGAGATAAGGTTCTACTGAAATTTTCAAGACATCTCTGAGTTTTCCTGAATATATCAGGAGACCCTTCTTTTCCTCAATATATCCGGCTGCAATACCCTCTTTCAGTATTTCTGCATTGCCTCCTTTCATCTTCTGCTTATCACCTATTATGCCAATAAGCGCAATTCCACAAAGGTCTGTGTTTTTCCCCATCTGACTGGCAACAACATATGCTGTGCCGCTTGCAGATAACTCAAAGGAGCCATCAAGTCCGGCAAGATGTGGGTTTACATGCACGAAATCTTTTTCAGGTTTAATTTTACCTGTCGGAAAGTGGTGGTCGATGACAATTACATCGGATTCGATATTTGAAATGATATCTGGATGTCCACTTCCCATGTCCAGGAATATTGTGAGTTCATCCCTTTCGTACTTGAGATCATTGTTATTGAGCCCGTTCAAAAAACTCAGATGAAATTTTTTTCCAGTTCTGAGCAGTGCAGAAGCAATTATGCTACCTGCTGATATACCATCTACATCGTAGTGGGTGAAAATGCGAATATATTCGTGTTTTTTTATAATTTCGGTGGCCTTTCGTGCTTCAGTTTTGAGAATGTCAAGCATGTGGAGTGAAATGCAGTCAGATAAAAAAGTTTAACTCTTCTCCTTGCATTCAAAACTGGAGTGAAAAAATTTAAAATTAATTTCTGATCATTTTCAAAATCTCATTCCGAGAATGTTTCTTGCGACAATCAATTTTTCGATCTCTTTTGTTCCTTCATAGATTTCTGTGATCTTGGCATCCCTGTAGAACTCGTTAATTGGGTATTCATCGATGTATCCATATCCTCCATGGAACTGCAATGCCCAGTCACAGGTCTCAACTGCAACCTCACCGGCATACCATTTTGCCATTGATGACAGCATCGGGTCAGGCTTTCCTTTTTCGAGCTGTACAGCTCCTGCCCTATAGGTGAGGGTTCTTGCGGCCTCAATTTTGGTTGCAAGTTCAGCCAGTTTGAACTGGATGAACTGGAATGACGCAATCGACACTCCAAATGCCTTTCTCTGCTTTACATAATCTACTGCAAGCTTCAACGCACCCCTTGCAATTCCCACTGCCTGAGCTGCAACCCATACTCTCGTACGATCAAAGAACTCCATCATGTAATAAAAACCAGCACCCTCTTTTCCAACGAGATTATTCTTCGGAACCCTTACGTTGTTGAGTGAGATCTCCGCAGTGTCACTTGCTCTGATTCCAAGTTTTCCTGTTATCTTTGTTGCCTTGAAACCTGGTCTGTCAGTCTCGACTATAAAATAGGACATCCCCTTATGTCTTTCGTTCCATTCTGTCTCTTTTGTTCTCGCAGTCACAAGAATAAAATCGGCAACCGTACCGTTTGTAATGAACTGCTTTGTGCCGTTAATAACCCATTCGTCTCCATCAAGAACAGCTCTCGTCTTAATGCTTGCAGCATCACTACCTGCATCTGGCTCGGTGTTTGCCATTCCCATTATTGCATCTCCGGAACATATTTTTGGAATCCAGTACTCCCTCTGTTCTTTGCTGCCGTAATTGAGAAGTATTTCGATTCCGAATATCGGGGTGAGGCAGGCGAGAGCAAGACCTGGATTTACCGCGGAAAACTCTTCCATCACTATCATCTGCTCAATTGGTCCATAACCCCCGCCACCGTACTCTTCGGGAATTGCTACCGCATGAAATCCAAGCTCTGCGCACTTTTTGACAAGATCCTTCGGATATTTTTCCTCCTTATCGCATTGCATCGCAAGCTCAGGTGTAAACTCCTTTTCTGCAAATTCTCTTGCAGCCCTTCTAATATCCTCCTGTTCTTCTGTAAAAGTAAAATCTACCATTTATATCACCACTGAAACTCTTTTCGATATCGAAGTATAAAATTCTTTTGGAGAAAATAATTAATCTCTGGAATGTGTTATCGAAAAGAAAAGCTTATATACTTCCAACTCACATTTTATTAAAAATAATGACGGAATTTTCAGGTTTATAATATTTTCTGTTTTTTAAAAGAGAATCCGGGGCATTTCAATCGAGAAAGACTTATATAACGAATAATGTAGATATTAGCCTATGTCAGAAAATGTGGCTATTATTGGAATAGGGCATTCTAAATTTGGAACAAGAAAGGATGTCAATATGCCAGAACTTGCTTGGGAGGCGATAAAACCAGCGCTGGATTCTGCTAATATTGAACAAAAAGACATTGATTTCTTTGTTGTTGGGAATGCGGGAATCTGGAGCAGTGAGGCAGCACTTCCAGCTTTGATGGCTGAGTATGCAGATCTTGCTCCTAAGGGTTCGATGAGAGTTGAAGCTGCCTGTGCAACAGGTAATGCAGCTATCAGAGTAGGTTACACTGCGATAAAAAGTGGAGAGGCAGATGTTGTTCTTGTCCTTGGTGTTGAGAAGATGCAGGAGTCACCCAATCCAAACGTGATTGAGCTTATTGGGAGATTTGGAAGTTATTTCTGGGAATTTGAGAACTTTGGATTGACATTTCCGGGATACTATGCCTTACACGGTACCGCATACATGATGAAGTACGGTGCAACTGAGGAAGATTTTGCGAAAGTTGCGGTTAAAAACCACTTCTATGGATCCAAAAACCCCTATGCCCAGTTCCAGAAAGAACTGTCTATTGAAAAAGCTCTTAACAGCCCTTACATTGCATGGCCCTTTAAGCTATTTGATTGCTCACCAATAACTGATGGAAGTGCAGCCGTTATTTTAGCAAGTGAAGAGGTTGCCAAGGATGTTGAGGAAAAAATATGGATTCTCAGTCAGGGAGTTGGAACAGGTACCGCAAACCTGAGCAGAAGAGAAGATTTCACATCTCTTGAATCTGCAAGATATGCAGCAGAACAGGCCTACAAGAAGGCTGGGGTTGATATTGATGAACCCTATAAATATCTTGATGGAGCAAATGTCCATGACTGCTTTACTGCTCCTGAAATAATTGCCTACGAAGATCTGAGATTTGCTAAAAGAGGTGAAGGTGTGCAGCTCATCAGAGATGAGCAAACCTACATCGGGGGAAGAATTCCTGTAAACATAGACGGTGGTCTAAAGGCGAAGGGTCACCCGATTGGAGCTACTGGAGTGAGCCAGGCAGTTGAGGCGTTCAAACAGCTTCTTGGAAAGGCTGAACCGGGAAGACAGGCGGACATAGAGAATGGCAGATGGCTGGCCCACAATGTTGGTGGTACCGGACATTATACTTATGTGACCATATATGGTCTTGAAAAAAGGCTGTGAGGTGAATAAAATGAAAGAATTTGTAGAAAAGCAGATTCAGGAGTTCGGTTTTCCAATCATCCCAGATGAGAAGACAGGTGAACTCCAGTGGGTGGATCTGAGGGAGTTGAGGCTTAGATATCTCATATCTGTTGAGAACATCAAACCCTTCTTCGAAGCTCTTAAGGAAGGGAAATTCGTTACTACAAAATGCAAAAAATGTGGAAGGTTGTTCTTCCCACCCCAGAAGGACTGTCCATCATGCAGAATAAGTGATATGGACTGGGTTGAAATCTCGAGAGAAGGTGTTCTGGAAACATTGACAGTTTTATTCGTGAAACCGCCATCATTCAACCACTACGACCCATATACAGTTGCGATTGCAAAGCTTGACGATGGCCCGAGAGTAACAGCATGGCTGAAAGGAGATCCAAGGCAGGTAAGACCAGGAATGAAAGTGAGGCTCGAGATCAGTCGAAGAGATAAAGAAAACTATTTGATGTATGAGTTAGTCCCTATACAGGAGTGATGGATATGAGGAAATTAGCAGTTCTTGGTGCGGGTGCGATGGGTCATGGCATTGCATTTGTGAGTGCCATGGCAGGATATGATGTATGGGTAAGAGACATTGATCAGAAGTTTCTTGATAAGGCACTGGCCAACATCAAAGCCCGGCTCGAGAAAGCAGTTGCAAAGGGGAAGATGAACGAAAATAAAGCTAAGGAAATCCTTGAGAAACTCCACTTCACTCTGGATATGAAAGAGGCAGTTGAGGGGGCAGATCTTGTTATTGAGGCGGTACCCGAAATACTTGACCTGAAGAAAAAGGTCTTTGAGGAAGTTCAGCAGTATGCAAGCCCAGAATGCATATTTGCAACAAACACATCCGGTTTGAGCATAACTGAAATCGCAAACGTTACTGACAGACCCGAAAAATTCATGGGGTTGCACTTCTTCAACCCGGTTCCCGTGATGCAGCTCGTTGAGGTTATTAAGGGAGAAAAGACAGCAGATAGCACGATTGAATTTGGTGTGAAATTTGTCAAGAGTATTGGCAAAACTCCAGTTGTGGTAAGGAAGGATGTTGAAGGATTCATTGTTAACAGATGTCTTGTGCCATATCTTGCTCTTGCCATCGATGATGTTGGAAAGAATGTGGCGACAAAGGAAGAAATCGATGCAACAATGAAATTCAAATATGCCTTCCCCATGGGACCGATTGAGCTTGGTGACTTCGTGGGGCTTGACATTCTGTATTATGGTGGAGAACAATGGTCCCTTGTTCCCAACGCTCAAATTCTCAAAGAGAAAATTGAAAATAAAGAACTCGGGATGAAGACAGGAAAGGGATTTTACGACTGGTCAAAGGGCAGACCAGAGATTCCAAAGGAGCTTGCTGGCAAATACGATGCACTCAGGTTGATAGCACCCATGGTGAACATCGCATCAGGGCTTATTGAAATGGGTGTGGCAAGCGCTGAAGAAATCGATCTCGCGATGAAACTGGGAACCAACATGCCAAAGGGCCCGTGTGAACTCGGTGATGAAATAGGTCTTGATGTTATTGTCAACAAGCTTGAAGAACTTTACAAGGAAAAGGGACTCGATGTTCTGAAACCAACCAGCCTGATCAGAAAAATGGTCGCTGAAGGAAAGCTCGGGAAGAAAAGTGGAGAAGGCTTTTACAGCTACAAGGCAGGAGAGGTTACTTTTAAGAACATTTTAATTGAAAAAGATAAAGAAAATAAAATTGCGAAAATAGTGCTGAACAGGCCACATAGGCTGAATGCCCTTTCATTTGAACTCCTTGATGAACTTGAAGTTGCCCTCAAGCAGCTTGCTAAAGACAGTGAAGTTAGAGTTGTTATCATAACTGGTGCTGGAGACAAGTCTTTCTCAGCAGGGTTTGACTTGCAGGAAGCTCTTGCAGACCCAAGCACACTAAGACCCGCAAACGCGGCGATGGTGGCAGCAAGAGGCCAGGAAGTCTTTACAGTTATTGAAAAACTTCCAAAGCCAGTTATAGCAGCTATCAACGGATATGCTTTTGGAGGAGGATGTGAACTCTCGCTTGCGTGTGATTTCAGAATAATGTCCAAAGCTGGTAAGATCGGATTGACAGAAATAGCTATCGGACTCATTCCAGGGTGGGGTGGCACTCAGAGGATGGCAAAACTCATTGGACTGGCAAGGGCAAAGGAACTGATTCTGCTTGCAAAGAGAATCACAGCAGAAGAGGCCGAAAAATACGGGCTTGTCAATAAAGCAGTCGACCCTGATAAATTCTGGGATGAGGTAATGGAGCTTGCAAAAGCACTTGCTGAATTGCCACCGATAGCTCTCAGAGTTGCGAAGTATGCGATAAATTATGGTTATGAGCTCCCTGTTGAGGCCGGACAGGCAATCGAGGCAGCATACTTTGGAATTGCCACGTCTACGGAAGATGTCATGGAAGGTGTTAGAGCATTCTTTGAAAGAAGAAAGCCGGAGTTCAAAGGCAGATAGAGTAGATTTTATTCAAATTTTTTAATTATTTTTATAAATATAATTAAAAAAGCTAAATGATTTAAATAAGTTCTGATAACGACACTGGAGGTGATAGTGTGAATATTATAGTTTTAGCAAAACATGCCCCTGATCCAGAATCAGAGATACATGTTGGGGCAGATGGCAAGAGTGTGGAACAGCGTGGACTTGTTTTTGATATTAATGACTGGGACAGATATGCAATCGAAGAAGCGATAAAAATCAAGGAAGATAAAGGTGGAGAAGTTGTTGTCGTTGGTGTTGGCAGTAGCTGTGATGATACGCTGAGAAAATGTCTCGCTATGGGCGCTGACAGAGCAATAAAAATTCCCTTTGATGCGAGTATGGATGCTTTTCAAACGGCTGAAGTTATTAAAGAGGCGATCAAAGATGAAAAATTCGACCTCATAATGGCAGGATACCAGTCACAGGATCTGAACAATGCCCTGGTAGGATCGTTGCTGGCGGGAATGCTTGATGTATCCTATGCCACAGCTGTAACAGAGCTTCAAATAGAGGATGGGAAAATCAGAGTCAAGAGGGAGCTTGAAGGGGGATATAATGAGGAAGTAATTCTGCCTTTGCCCTGTCTCGTTACGGTGCAGAGTGGTATTAACGAGCCGAGATATGTGTCTATAATGGGCATAAAAAGGGCTAAGACAAAGGAGATGAAGGAAGTCCCTCTCACACCTACAACTTCTACACTTGAGATTGAGAAAATGTACTTGCCGCCGGTTAAGAAGGCTGAAATGATCGAAGGAACGCCTGATGAGGTTGCCAAGAAGTTAATTGGTATTCTCAAGGACAGGGGGTTGATATAATGAGGATTTTCGTGGTTGCTGAACACAAAATGGGTGAACTTAATCCAATAACAATCGAATTGCTAAATCTTGCGAACTCAATAAAGGGGGATGGAACCAGTGAGGCAGTGGTTCTGGGTAAGGATGTTAAAGCCTTTGCAGATGAACTTGCAAAGTATGCGAATAAAGTATGGGTTGTACAGGACGACTCACTTGAAAACTACAATCCAGAACTCTATGCAGATGTTCTGCTTCAAATCTTTGAATCAAACAAGCCGGATGTTGTGCTCATGGGCAACACCTCTTGCGGTCTCGAACTCGCTCCATATCTTGCAGTTAAACTTAACGCCCCCATAGGGACAGATATCGTAGGAGTTGACGTTTCTGATGGATTGAAAGTTTCAAAGTACATTTTCCAGGGCAAACTGATGGTTGACATGAAACTGAAGCAGGCTGATACATATGTCCTCACAATAAGACAGGGTATATTCAAAGATGGACCTGAGGTAGGTGGATCTGTTGAAGAGATCTCTGTTAAACCATCGAAGGCGCCGTTGAGAACCTTCGTGAAGTACATTGAACCAGAGGTTGGAGAGGTGGATATCACACAGGCCGACATTCTTGTGACTGTTGGAAGAGGAATCGAAGATGCATCAAACATCGAAATGGCTGAAGAGCTCGCAGAACTTCTCGGCGGTGTTGTTGCAGGAAGCAGACCTGTAATTGACAATGGATGGTTACCCAAAGACAGACAGATTGGTATTTCAGGTAAAACTGTAAAACCAAAACTCTATCTCGGGCTTGCGGTAAGTGGAGCGTTCCAGCATGTTATGGGTATGAAGGACAGCGAACTCATCGTTGCAATAAACAAGGATCCAGAAGCTCCCATATTCGGTATAGCACATTACGGTATTGTTGGGGACATCTTTGAAATAGTTCCGGAGCTTATGGATAAGCTCAGCGAACTTAAAGGTTAATCTGAACAATAGTGGAGTAGAATTTTAATTTATTTTTATTCATTATTTATCTCGTGTTGTTATAGTTCATTAAATTTCTAATTCAAAAATGACTCTCTTGTGAACTTCCATATGCTATATCTAACACACTCTACCAGATATTTTTTAAATCCTATGGAGATATGCCGTCATCCGTTATGTAGAATTTGCAACTCGCCCCTTCAGGTTTTGATCTGTGTTTCACGAGGTAGGCCAACCTTTCAGAATTCATTTTTTCGAGCCCGATTATAACTTTTGATAGGTGATTCACTGTTGGACCACCAAGTGGTTTATCTTTACCTGATTTTACATCTGTGTACATCTGGTTGGTTATAACAACAGCCATATTGAACTTCCTTGCGAGACCGAGGAGGTATGTAAGCTGAGATGTGAGTTCTCTTTTCATTTTTATTTGTCTCTCCTCATTTTCAAGCTCACTTCGATAAAGGGCTGTGATCGAATCCACGATGGTTAGACTCATTTTCTCTTCTCTACATAATTTTGAAAGCTCCTTGATTGCGGAACTCTGCTGTTTGAAGTCGAACACATCATAAAGGAATATATTTTGAAGAGATTCCTTAGATTTAAAAATCTGGGCAACCCTCTCAGAGGACAACCCTTCTGTATCTATGTATGCGACCTTTTCCCCCCTTAATGCAGTGTTGTATGCAAGCATGAGGCAAATTGACGTTTTTCCTGTTGCAGAAGGGCCAAATATCTGAGTAATTGTTGCAACCTCAACTCCGCCTCCCAGAAGTTCATCAAAACATTTACTCCCTGTAGGAAGCCTCATTCTCGTCTGATTTTTCCCATCTGCAATATTTTCTCTCATACTCACTTCTCTCTTTTCATGCTAACTCCCATCAATAACTCTGTCTAAAAATTTCATCACTTCTCTGTAAGCAACCGGTAGGGGTATTGAAAGCTCTTCTGATATTTTTTTCACGTCATCGAATTCTGGTTTTATGATTTGAAATCCAGGATAGGATCTTTTAACCCTTATTTTGAACTTTTTACCCTCTATAAGGACCTCTACCACAGCTTCCTCTCGTGGAGAATATACTCTGTGGTATACTGGAATAATTCTGACACCGATTGTGCCCGTCTCTTCCATAAGGGTTCTTGAAACCTCTTCAGAACTCTCAAAATCACAGATCGCCCTGAGAATATATCCAGGCCTGTTCTTCTTCCCGAAGTATGGTACTGCAGCCACATCATATGCTTTTTGTGCTAAAAGGTTCATGACGTTACCCAGAATTTCTCCACTTGCATCATCGATATTTGTCTCGATCAAAACAATTCTATCGTGAAATTCAGCCTCACCCAAGATCAATCTGAGAACGTTTGGTTTATCTGTCTCTTTATTCCCTGCACCATAACTTACTCTTTTGACCTTGAATGGCTGTTTGAAATTACCCTCAGAAAAATAAGCCAGTATAGTGGCTCCAGTAGGGGTCAGGAGCTCTCCATCACTTTGCTCTCCATAAAATATCTCAACCTTTGAGTCTTTTAAAACTTCTAACACTGCTGGTGGAGGGACTGGATAGATTCCATGATGCATTCTCACTTCCCCGCCCCCAAGATTAACAGGTGTTGAGAAAATTCTGTATCCTTTTTCTTTGAGTCTCAGGATACCCAGTGTCGAAGCTGTTATATCAAACACTGCATCATCACTCCCTACCTCATGAAAAATAACATCATTATATTCTTTATTGTGTACTTTAGCCTCTGCGATTGCAAGCTCTTTGAAAATGTTGATGGCATTTTCTTTAACTTTCTCATCTAAATTAGAATTCTTCACCAATTCCTTTACCTCTTTGAAGCTTCTCTCTACTTTATTCTCTTCAACTATCAATTTTGTAGAGGAAATTCCCTTTCGTATGACTCTCTCAATTTTAAAACTCAGGTCCAGGTTCAGGGATTTGATTACATTGTCCAGGTCTCTCTCACTCAAGGAAATATCCAGTAGTGAAGAGATTATCATGTCTCCTGATGCACCGTTAAAAGCATCGATTATGGCAATTTTCATAACATCACCACAAGCCTTTTTTATACGATTTATTTAAATTGTTATCGAAAGGCTTAGAATTTGATACATTCGAGGTGAAAAAATGAAGATAAACCTTAAAGTAAATCAGGCTTACCCCAGTGACTCCGGAAGGGGTATTGCTAGGCTTGACCCAGATGCCATGCTCAAGCTCCAGATATCTCCAGGAGATATAATCGAAATAGTTGGTAAAAGAGCGACTGTGGCGAAAGTCTGGAGGGCACCAAAAAGGGACTGGGGTAAGGGAATCATCAGAGTAGATAGATTCATAAGAGAAAATTCGGGAGTGAGTGTTGGGGATAGCGTTGAAGTTAGAAAGACCGAATACTCTCCTGCTAAAATGGTTATTCTTGCTCCGTTAAGAAAAATTGAGTTTAGAGTTTATGGGATGGATATTGGAGACTATCTTAAACATCAACTTCTTAAAAGACCGGTAATGGAAGGCGATCTTGTGCCGCTTGTTGGTGCTCCCGCCCTTACCGGATTTGGAAAGTATGGTTCGCAGAGCCAGGGAGCACTTCTTTTCGTCGCGGTCAAAACTGAACCGAAGGGTGCAGTTATAATTGATGAATCCACAAAGGTTGTTTATAGAGACAGGCCGGCAAAGGGATTTGAGAGGCTTGGGAAGGCTGGAATAACCTATGAGGACATTGGTGGGCTGAAAGAAGAGCTACAGAAAGTCAGAGAGGTTATTGAACTACCACTTAGATATCCTGAAATCTTCCAAAGGCTGGGAATAGAGCCTCCAAAAGGGGTTCTATTGCATGGCCCTCCAGGAACCGGTAAAACGCTTATAGCTAAGGCTGTGGCGAATGAAATTGGTGCATCCTTCTTCACAATAAATGGCCCTGAGATTATGAGCAAGTTTTATGGTGAGTCAGAGCAGAGGCTGAGAGAGATTTTTGAAGAGGCAAAGGAAAACTCTCCATCGATAATATTCATTGACGAGATAGATGCTATCGCGCCAAGAAGGGATGAGGTTACCGGAGAAGTGGAGAGGAGAGTTGTGGCTCAGCTCCTAACATTGATGGATGGCCTTGAGGAGAGAGGACAGGTTATTGTCATCGCAGCAACAAACAGAATTGAGGCCATCGACCCGGCTTTAAGAAGACCAGGAAGATTCGACAGGGAAATAGAGATTGGGGTTCCCGACAGGGAAGGGAGATATGAGGTATTGCAAATTCACACCAGAAACATGCCTCTTGAGCCCGATTATGATCGTGAAATTGTTATTGAATCGCTCAAATCTCTCATAAAAAATCTGAAGCAGGATGGAAATGAGGAACTAGTAAAGGAGGTTAATTTCCTGCTTGATGAAGTCAAACAGAGAGAGGATAAGGATGAAATAAAACAGGTAGTGCATGATCTACTCGATGCAGAGTTGATTTCAGAGCTTGAGAGAGAAATCGTAAAAAATATGCTGGGGACTCTTGCCGATCAAACACACGGTTTTGTAGGTGCGGATATAGAAGCCCTCTCAAAGGAAGCAGCAATGAAGGCTTTAAGAAGATACCTTCCACAAATTGATCTGAATAGCGATGATATCCCGGCAGAAGTGCTGGATTCAATTAGAATTACGATGGATGACTTTAAAGAAGCTCTAAAGGGGATTGAACCATCTGCGATGAGGGAAGTTCTTGTAGAAGTTCCCAGAGTCACATGGGAGAACGTTGGGGGTCTTGATGATGTAAAGAACGAAATCATAGAAGCAGTTGAATGGCCACTGAAGTATCCTGAGAAATTCAAAAAATTTGGTATAAAACCTCCAAAAGGGGTTCTTCTTTATGGTCCTCCAGGGACTGGTAAAACGCTTATAGCTAAAGCTGTTGCTCATGAGACTCAGGCGAACTTCATAAGTGTGAAGGGAAGCGAACTCCTCAGTAAATGGCTTGGAGAAAGTGAAAAGGCTGTGAGGAAAATCTTTAGAAAGGCAAGACAGGTAGCTCCCTGTATAGTATTCTTTGATGAGATAGATGCAATAGCTCAGATGAGGGGTTTTGACGAAGGTAGCAGGGCGGTTGAAAGAGTGGTCAATCAGATTTTGACAGAAATGGATGGTCTGGAAGAGCTGGAAGGAGTTATAGTAATCGGTGCTACAAACAGGCCTGACATCCTCGATCCAGCTCTTCTCAGACCGGGCAGGTTTGACAGACTCGTTTACGTTAAACCACCAGATAGAAGAAGCAGATACGTCATTTTCAAAATCCACACGAGAGGAATGCCCCTGTTTGATGATGTTGACCTTGAAGAACTTGCAGAAATTACTGAAGGATATGTTGGGGCAGATATCGAGGCGGTATGCAGAGAGGCGGTTATGCTTGCATTCCGGGAGGACATGGATGTTGAAATAATCAAAATGAGACATTTCCACGAAGCTCTGAAGAAAATCAAACCAAGTGTATCTGAAGCGATGCTCAGCTTCTATGAGAGATTCGAAGAAAAGGCCAGACAGGAAAGACCCAAGGTTGCAGCAAAAACTTTCCTTGGTTATGGTTAGTTTTTTTCTTTTAGCCAGGGCTTTAGCCCAACTTAATTTATTGATTTTATCCAAAGAGTTAAATAGTTGGGTGTAGAATCTTAAAGAGGTTAAACTCTTAAAAGGTGGGAGTAATGGTGTACGCTAAATCGCTTGCAAAAAAAATGGTGCTTCTATCAGATGGCACTGTGGTTGGAGCTGTATATAATATTACAGCAGATTTGAAGACGGGAGCTCTTTTAGATCTGATTATAAAACCTGGTCAGAGTCCAGTTCCAGAACTTGAAAAACAGAACGATCTATATGTTGCACCTTTTGAAAGCGTCAAATCGATTAGTGATTATGTTGTCCTCGACAGGAGGAAGTTGAGAGGGACCTTTTGATGATTGATGAGGTAAATGGGGATAAAAATATACATGGATAACAGTCTATTCAGTGTAACGGGTAAATCAGAAGTTTGAGGTAAGGTCTTTTATGAGGGATTATTTTTTCCCACCACTGTTTCTTCCGTTCTTTATTCTGTTTGTAATTATCCCGTTTTCCATTCTGATTTTCTTTTTCACAACATCTCAGGTTTTTCAGATTGTTTTTGGTCTCGAAAGAGGTCAGGCAATGACTGTGTTTGTACTGATAGTGATAGGGAGTCTTGTGAACATTCCGATTTATGAAAGGGAAGGCAGGCTTATTGTCAGAGAATATAACTTTTTTGGGATAATTTATCAAGTAAATCAGAGGTCTAAGATGACCATTGCAGTAAATCTTGGTGGTTGTGTTTTTCCATCAATTCTGGCAATCAAACTTTTGTTCGAATTGCCGATCATTCCCTGGCTCATGACTTTTCTGTTTTCATCTGCAGTCATCTATCTGTATGCAAGGCCGGTTAAAGGTGTAGGAATTGCTATTCCAATGTTCTTACCACCTGTTTTATCTGTTTTGACTGGCTTTTTCGCGTTATCTGTTGTAGGCGAGCCTGTCCTCCTTCTACCAAAACTTGCATTCTCAACAGGTGTTCTGGCAGCTCTTTTTGGCGCAGACATTCTTCATCTCAAAGATATTGAAAAAATTGGAAGTGGTGTTGTGAGTATAGGTGGGGCAGGAACCTTTGATGGTATCTTTTTGACGGGTGTGTTCTCGGTTGTTTTCTCGATGCTTTTGGTTTGATATCTGATTGGAAAATCAGATGTGTTAACCGGAGAATTCGAAAGAGTTTTAACTTCTCTACTCTCAAGGACTTTTATGAAACTTTTTGAACCGATTGAAGTTGGTGGAATGAAAATAAAGAACAGGATTGTCATGCCAGCAGTAGGATCAAATTTCTGGACTTATGCTGGTGAGGTAACGGACAAACTTTTAGAATTTTACCGGGAGAGAGCTAAAAATGGTGTGGGTTTTGTTGTTGTAGGCGTTGCAAAGATCGAACCCCAATTTTTTGGCGGTCTTGCTATTCACGATGACAGCACAATTCCAGATTTGAAAAAGCTCTCGGATATTTTTCATGCGTATGATGTCAGGTGTGCTGTACAATTATGGCACCCGGGGAGATATGAAATCTCCTTTGGTGACAGCGAACCCGTCTCCGCTTCAGACATCCCATCTCCAATTTTCATGAAAAGAAAGCCCAGAGCACTTACCGTAAGTGAAATCCACAGGATTCAGGATGAATTTGCCGATGCGGCTTTAAGAGCTAAAAAAGCAGGATTTGATGCGGTTGAACTGATTTGTTCGGCTGGATATTTGATAAGCCAGTTTCTCAGCCCTGCTACCAACAAAAGAACTGATGAGTATGGAGGAAGTCTTGAAAATAGAACCAGGTTTGCCGTGGAGATAATCGAGAAAATCAGAGAAAAGTGCGGGAAGGACTTCCCGGTGGGATGCAGAATTTCGGGAGATGAGTTTGTTGAAGATGGCAACACTCTTGAGGATATGAAAGAAATAGCAAAGATTCTGGATAGGGCAGGAGCAGCCTATTTCAACGTTACAGCAGGCTGGCACGAATCAAGAAAACCCCTTATAACGATGTTCGTTCCAAGAGGTGCTTTTGTCTATCTTGCTGAAGAAATAAGAAAAGCTGTAAGCGTGCCGATAATAGCATCGAACAGAATCAACACACCCGAGCTTGCAGAAAGGATTCTGGCTGAGGGAAAGGCAGACATGGTCTCCATGATGAGAGCCCTTCTTGCAGACCCCGAGCTTCCGAAAAAAGCTATGGAAGGCAAACTTGATGAAATCAGAGTCTGTGTAGCATGCAATCAGGGTTGTATGGACTATGCCTTTCAGGGAAAGCCCATAACATGTCTTGTAAATCCTGCAGTTGGAAGGGAAGCGGAGTTCAGAGATCTGAAAGCTGAAAGAAAGAAGAGAGTCGTTGTGGTGGGTGGTGGCCCCGCAGGGTGCAAGGCTGCTGAGATGCTTGCAGAGAAAGGTCATGAGGTTATACTTTTCGAAAAGACGGATTCTCTGGGCGGTCAGTTATTACTGGCGGCAAAATCTCCTTATGGGCATGAGTTTGAGAGTATTCCTGCTTATTTCAACTCAGTACTTCCAAAAAGAGGTGTTCAGATCAAATTCAACGATCAGGCAACTCCTGAAAAGATTTTGGCTCTTAATCCTGATGCTGTGATAATCGCTACTGGAGCCTCACCGCTCATTCCTCAGATACCGGGAGTGGAAAAAGCAATAACCGCTTTCGATGTCCTGCTTGGAGCAGAAACAGGTGAGAAGGTTGTTGTGATAGGTGGTGGAGGTGTGGGTTGCTCGGCAGCAGCAAAACTTGCAGAAGATGGGAAAGATGTATCAATTGTAGAGATGCTCGAGAAAATTGGTATGGATATAGGAATCTCAACAAGATGGAACGTTCTGCTCTTTCTGAATCAGAAAGGTGTTAAAATGCTCACCAAAACTAAAGCTGTGGAAATAATGGATGATGGAGTTGTAGTTGAATCAAATGGAAAGATCAAAACAATATCAGGCAATCCAGTTCTTGCGGTTGGAACAAAGCCCAATAATGGTCTGTATGAAGCCCTAAAAGATAAAGTGCCGGAGGTATATAGAATAGGTGATTGCGAATGTCCTGATAAAGCACTGGGAGCTATACATGCTGCAGCAGAACTTGCCTTAAAGATCTGATTGTTGCGATTTGTATAGCCTGCCATCGAATCCATACAAACAACTCTGCAAAAATAATTTAAAAATCAACAAATGGTTTTATTTTATGCCTCATATTTTCGACCCGAAGTTTTCTGATGTTCTTGAATCTGATGAAAGGAAAAAGATGCTTCCAGCAGAACCTGTCATTGAGCTGGCAAAGTCCCTTGAGAGGAGAGATGTTGCTTTCGACATTGGGGCTGGAACGGGTTATTTCACGGTTCCACTTTCTGAGGTTTTTAAAAAGGTTTATGCTGTTGACATAAGCTTTGAAATGGCAAAGAAGCTTAGGGAAAAACTGGATTCCATGAAATTAAGCAATGTTGGAATTATAATCTCTGAAGAACCACCGGAAATAGATTTCAGATCAAACATGACTTTATTTTCCAATGTACTTCATGAAATGAACGAACCGGAAAGATATCTTAACTGGGCGAGGAATAATAGCGACTATGTGTTCATTCTCGAGTGGAAAAAAATAAAAACTGATTTTGGCCCCCCACTTGAAGAGAGAATATCGGAAGAGGAAATGCTTGAACTCCTGAAAAAATTGAATTTTGATATTTTAAAGTTTGACACCTTAACATACAGGTTTCATTATCTTATTGTGGCCAGAAGCAATTTTGATAATTGTTTTGAGGGTTGAGCACTTCTGAATGTTAATTACCTGAATAGTCTGATGGGAGTTAGCGGTTCTAACACTCATAAAAGTTCTAACCCCCAGCTATGGGCGGAAAAACAGCAACCACATCGTCATCTTTAAGTGCCGGGATTTTCTTCATGTCTTTGATGTTTCTTCCGTTGACTGTAATCAGCCTGTCTGCCCTGAAGACCTTATTTGCATGGTCTTCGTAGATATCACTGAGAAATTCTGATCCGAGAATTCGGGATGCTGCCTCAAAAAATTTATGAAGATCTGGTTCGCAGATAATATCAACTCTTTTGGTTTTATATTCCTCCCTCAGAGTTGCGAAAAGCTCAAGTGTAACCTTGACCATATTTTCACCCATTCACTTTTTGCTTGACTAATTTAATTTTGTTTGGGATTTTATAGCTTTTTTGAGTAGGGGTGAATTCAAGTTCAATAGAGTTGGATTCAATCTCGAGTCACCGAAAGTCTTTTCATGGGATCGGAGAAGATTGAGTTATGACGAATTTTGAGAACTGCATTGATCTGATATATACTCGTAGAAGTATAAGGAGATATTCTGATCGAAGAATTGAAGATGAAGATCTTGAAAAAATCGTTAAAGCTGGGATGCAGGCACCATCGGCGGGAAATGAACAACCCTGGCATTTCGTTGTAATAAAGGATAAAGAGAACCTGAAAGCTCTTGCAGAGATACACCCTTATGGTAAAATGCTTGCAAATGCATCTGCAGCCATTGCAGTTTGTGCGGAACTGAAATTATCCAAATACCGTCACGACATGTGGATTCAGGATTGTTCAGCTGCAACTCAAAACATTCTTCTTGCTGCAAGAATGCTGGGAATTGGCTCGGTCTGGCTGGGCGTGTATCCCGTTGAAGAGAGAATTGAACCAATTGCGAAGTTTCTGGGAATACCGGATGGTGTTGTTGTTTTCAGCCTCATCTCTTTGGGATATCCTGAGGAGAATTCAGATTTCTACGAAGCTCCAGACAGATTCAAAAAGGATAGAATTCACATCGAAAAATGGTAGTAGTGGGATAAACAGAAAACAGAATAGTGTAAAAAATTGTAACAAATTTTTTTAGCCTCTTATTTGCTCTATTAAATCTCAATTTCAAGTTCTTTCAGTTTTTCCTCAGTGGGTACTCCATTAACCCATCCTCTGAGGTTATAGTATTCTTCTTTCATTTTGTCAAGCTCAACTACATGACCTTTTGCAACACCTTCCGGCAGTGGTTCCTGGAGGAGCCTTTTTGGAAGCGTATCATCTTTTCCATCGAATCCGTATTTGTTGATTATTAGTCTTTCGAGGTTGTATATCCTTTCACCTATTTTCATGAGATCATCAGCAGTCATTTCCCATCCGGTAATCGCTGATAGCATGGGTGCATAATCTTCTGCACCTATGGCAAAGGTTGCAAACAGGCAGTTTACGGTTGAGTTCACAACGCACGTGAAATCCTGGAAGGCTTTAACCCATGCCGCCTTGCCCTCAGTGGTAAGGGGGTCGATTTTTTCGGGAAGTCCTGCAATTTCTGGAGCTACCGTATATCCTGTAACGTGGCACCCACCTCTGTTTGCTGTGGCATAGTTCAGTCCTATTCCCTTGATACCTCGAGGGTCATATGCAGGCATCTCAAGACCCTTCACACTCATTGACAGATCAGGATGACCAAACATCTCTGCCAGTCTTTTTGAGCCGAGGGCAAGGTATTTCCCAAAACCAGCCTTGTATGCAGTTTTCCAGACAAGCTCAACCATCGCGGAAGGGTTGCCAAACTCTAAGTTGATTCCCTGCAGGTACTCTTCTGGAATCGCCCCCTTCTCCTTCAGCTCCATTGCAGTAGCAATTGTTGATCCCATGGAAATAGTATCAAGACCGAACTCATCACAGTAGTGGTTTGCTTTTATCACAGCTTCAAGGTCTGTGACACCGGTAGCATTGCCGAGAGCCCATATAGACTCATATTCTGGTCCCTCTGAATACAGTACCTGATATGGACCCTTTTCAACCTTTGTCGTTCTGGCACAGGTTATCGTGCAGCCCCAGCATCCACGGTTCCTTATAAGATATTTCTCTGCGAGTGTCTCTCCACTGATCCTGTCTGCCTCAGGATTAACTCCTGTTTGCCAGTTCCTGAATGGGAGTGAACCAGCATTGTTAATGACGTTGACAAGAATTGCCGTTCCAAATTTGGGCAAACCCTCTCCGGTGAGTGGGTTTTGCTTGATTTTATCGTTGGCTTTCTTTGCCTCCTCTGTAAATCTCTCAGGATCTGCTGGTTTTGGTCTCTGACCTCCCATACAAACAATTGCTTTGAGCATTTTGGAACCCATAACAGCTCCCACTCCGGTTCTTCCTGCTGCTCTGTGTTCGTCATTGACAATACATGCAAACTTGACGAGTTTCTCTCCAGCAGGCCCTATACATGCCACACTGCACCTCCCTACTCTCTCGCTGAGGATTCTTGTTGTGTCAAAAGTGTTCTTTCCCCACAGGTCTGAGGCATCTTTAATCTCAGCCTCTCCATCAATAATCTCTAAATACACTGGTTTTGAAGCCTTACCCTCTATTATTATCATGTCATAGCCTGAAAATTTCATGTAAGGGCCAAAATTACCGCCTGAATTTGCACTTCCGATACTCCCCGTCAGTGGAGATTTTAAGGCCATTACATGATATCTTCCGGGTTCTGGGAAACCTGCCACACCTGTAGCTGGCCCCGTGGCAAAGATTATATCGTTTTTCTCGCCAAATGGGTCTATATCGGCAGGATATATGCCCTCTTTTTCATACTTCTTGAGCTTTTGGTAAATGAGGTAAGTAGCGTATCCTTTTCCTCCAAGATACTTTTTAGCAAGCTCTTTGTTTACCGGAAAAGTCTTCAAAGTCCCATCTGATAGATTTACTTTCAGTATTCTATCACTATAACAACCAGTCACATATTTCACCTCCATTACTAATTACTTTCCTTTGTATTTATATCTTCTCACTATCTGATATAACATTTTTTATTTGTCGATATGTTTTATTATACATAACGAATTATAATGTTGATTTTCGAATATGGTAGCACCCTGGTTTATATTGTTTAATATCCAATTAATAATGTGTCTGGCTATGTGTAGCAGATAAGGGTTGATGAAAGTGTTTGAGCATGCTGGATCAGGATTTTGTTAGAGGTGGTCTGGATGGGGGAAGTACTTATTCAAAAAAATTCTATTTTTGGACTCATGGTAGATGGGGATTTTGAAGAACTGGTGTTCGTTCAGGACAGGTTCACAGGTTTGAAGGGGATAGTTGCCATTCATGATACAACTCTTGGCCCTGCACTTGGAGGAACAAGGATGTGGAATTACAAAAGTGAAATGGAAGCAATTGAAGATGCGGCTAAACTCTCAAGAGCAATGACTCTCAAGGCTGCAGCAGCTGGATTGAATTATGGTGGTGGTAAGGCAGTGATAATTTGTGACCCTGCTGATAAGTCGGAAGAACTTTTAAGAGTATATGGAAGGTTTATTGAGACACTTGGTGGGCGATATGTTACTGCTGAAGATATAGGTACTACTGTTGAGGATATGAAAGTGATAAGCTCGGAGACAGAATATGTTACGGGTGTTGCACTCGATCCCTCTCCTTTTACAGCTCATGGAGTGTTTCATGGTATAAAGGCATGTGTAAAACATGTTTTCGGAGATTCACAGATTGATGGATATCATGTAGCTGTTCAGGGAGCTGGAAAGGTGGGGATGGCTCTTATAAAAGAGTTGCTGGAAAACGAGGTTACGGTAACGATGACGGATATCGATCCGGAAAAGATTAAGAAAGCTATTGAAATGGGTGCAGGTTATGTTGAGCCTGAAAAAATTTACTCTGTAAGCTGTGATATCTTCTCCCCATGTGCTCTTGGGGGAATTATAGATGAAAAAACTGTAAGAATGTTAAACTGTAAAATTATCGCTGGAGGAGCGAATAATCAGTTGAAAAATGAGAAAGCAGGGCTTGAAGTTGCAAAGAGAGGCATTCTTTATGCTCCTGATTTTGTGATAAATGCTGGAGGATTAATTGCTGTTGCCTGTGAATATGACTGCAAACTGAGCAAAGAAGAAGTAAACGAAAATAAAATCTTGAGAGAAGTTGAGGGAATAGCAAGTAGACTTGAAAAAATATTCTCAATGTCTCAAAAAATGGAGGATGGAACGGCCTTTGAAACCTGGAAAGCAGCTGAACTTTTTGCCATGGACAGGATTAAGAGGATTGAAAACCTGAAAAAAATGTATCTTCAGAGGAGAAAGTAAATCAACAGGGATTGGATGGAACCAATCAGAAATCCGAGAAAGGCTCCAGAGATCTCAATAAACCTCAATTCTTTTTTTGCAAACTTCTTAAATAAGTGCTCAATCTCCTCCTCACTGATCTCTTCAGCCTTTTTGAGTATGAATTCTCTGACATCAACATTTTTTGCGATGTTCTTTGTTACCATGTCTTTCAGGTAGTTCAGGACGATGCTGTTTATCCATTCATCTATTTTCTGAGAAATTTTCTGGGAGAATTCGTATCTCTCTAGATACCTGGAGAGGAAAGACAGGTAGGTGGAGTCTGCTTCTCTCATCACTGAAAATTTGTTTTTGAGCCCCTCATCATAGGCTCTGGTAATTGCCCTGTCTATCACAAACTCGAAGTCCTTTTCGTTGAGGATGTCTGACATGGACTCCAGAAATCTATCGATTATTTCTCTGCTCCTCGCCGGTACAAGTCCCTGAAATTTGAAACCGAGTATGTTTATCGGTTTTTTAGGATGAAATAACATTTCAACCGCTATTATATTCGTGAGAAGACCAACGAGGGCACCAACAAAAGGTGGCAAGAGCAACAGCAAATTCATAATTTTGAAAGCAATCTGCGGATAAAAATTCTTTCGGAAAAAATTGGTGAAAAAATGGGTATATGCTTTAGAATATCTGTGGAGCACTGTATTCTCCAAAAACCTCTCTCAAAACATCAGTAGTCTCTCCAAGAGTTGCACCTGACTTGATCGCCTCGAGGATGTAGGGGAACAGGTTATCTTCCCCTTCGGCAGCTTTTTTCAGTTTTTCGAGTGCATTTTCTACTTTTTGTTTATCTCTACTATCTCTGAATTTTTTGAGTCTCTCGATCTGTTTTCTTACCATTTTCTCATCGATCCTGAGTATTTCAAGTTGGATATCTTCTTCTATCTGGTATTTGTTCACACCCACAACCGTGTATTCTCCCTCGTCAATCATCTTCTGCTTTTCATAGGCAGATCTCTGAATTTCCCTCTGAACGAAACCGCTTTCAATTGCTCTCACCATTCCTCCCATCTCATCGATCTTCTCGATGTATCTCATGGCCTTCTCTTCAATTCTGTCGGTCAACCATTCCACATAGTATGCTCCTCCAAGTGGATCAGCCACATCAGCCACTCCACTCTCTTCTGCGAGAATTTGCTGTGTTCTCAATGCGATTCTTACCGCTTTCTCTGTGGGGAGGCTAAGAGCCTCATCAAAACTGTTTGTATGCAAGCTCTGCGTCCCGCCAAGGATAGCGGCGAGTGCCTGAATCGTCACTCTAACAATGTTGTTTTCGGGCTGCTGGGCGGTAAGTGTACATCCGGCAGTCTGAGTATGAAATCTGAGCATCATCGATCTTGGATTTTTCGCGTTGAATCTGTCCTTCATAATTCTGGCCCACAGCCTCCTTGCAGCCCTGAACTTTGCTACCTCTTCGAGAAGATTATTTCCAGCAGCAAAGAAAAAGCTGAGCCTTGGAGCAAAGACATCAACATCCATTCCACGTTCCAGAACCCTCTCCACATAGGTTATACCATCTGCAAGGGTAAATGCCACCTCCTGAACTGGAGTTGCTCCCGCCTCCTCCATGTGGTAACCGGATATTGAAATTGAGTTCCATTTTGGAACCTCTTTTGCGCAGAACATTATAATGTCTGTGGCAAGCCTTAGAGAGTGCTCTGGTGGGAAAATGTAGGTTCCTCTTGCGATATATTCCTTGAGCATATCATTCTGAACTGTTCCTCTGAGCTGACTTTTTGTGATGCCCTGTGATTCTGCAATCGCAATATACATGCTTAAAATCTGAGCACAGGTTGAGTTGATCGTCATCGAAGTTGAGACTTTATCCAGAGGTATTCCATCAAAAAGTATCTGCATGTCCTCTATTGTGTCAATTGCAACTCCCACTTTCCCGATCTCACCCAGTGCCATTGGGTGGTCAGAATCGTAACCTATCTGAGTTGGAAGATCAAAAGCAACACTCAATCCAGTCTGACCCTGCTCAAGCAAGTACTTGTATCGCCTGTTCGTTTCCTCTGCAGTACCAAAACCAGCATACTGCCTCATGGTCCAGACTCTTCCCCGGTACATGGTGGGGTAGACACCTCTGGTGAATGGATAAACGCCTGGATAGGAGAGCTTTGAGTCATAATCAAGGTCAACATCTTCCGGGGTGTACACTCTATCCACAACGAACCCTGAGGTGGTGGTAAACTTTTCTTTTCTCTCTTTTGCCTTTTTGAGAAGTGGAATTACATACTTCTCCTCCCAATCCTTCTTTTTCATAAAATCACCCCGCTATATAAGCAACAATATCTCCTGAAGCTACCTTATCTCCCTCTTTTACAAGAACCTGGGTGACGGTTCCACTTACTGGAGATGAAATGGCGTTTTCCATCTTCATAGCTTCCAGAATCAGTATGTCCTCTCCTTCTTTAACCTCATCACCCTGTTTTTTCAGTATCTTGGTGACGGTTCCAGCCATTGCAACAGTAACTGGTGTACCCTCACCAGGTGCCTGGGCTGGTTGAGTTGATGGAGCAGAGGGAGTAGAGGGTGCAGAGGGAGTAGAATGTGTAGGAGATATCTCAGCTGGTTGAATCTGCACCGGAGCCTCTGATACGGATATTCTGGCTTTCTTGCCTCCCACCTCAACACTGAAAACGTTTGGTTCTACCTCTTCAACATCTATCTGAAATTTTTTACCCTGAATGACAACCTCGTATCTCACCATAAAATAACCCCCTTTCAAAATCCTGAAAAGTTAAATTATTCTGGAGAGAACTTTCCAGTAGCTCAACTCCCTTCTTATCTCTATGGGTCTCTCCTTTTTGTCGCTGAGGTATTTATGGATGGCTGCTAATGCGGCTATAAACTCCTCGTTTTCGAGCATTTTATCACCTCATGGGTTCATAACGGGATGTTTCCGTGCTTCTTTGGTGGAAGTTTCTCTCTTTTTGTCTCCAGAACTCTTAAAGCAGATATAACTTTACTTCTCGTAAATTTGGGATCGATCACATCATCTATGTAGCCTCTGGCTGCCGCTCTGTATGGGTTTGCAAATTTCTCTCTGTATTCGGCGATCTTTTTGATTCTCATGTCTTCTGGATTTTCGGCACCAGAAATCTCTTTCCTGAAAACTATCTCTGCTGCTCCTTCGGGGCCCATTACCGCTATTTCAGCAGTTGGATATGCGTAAACTATATCGGCTCCAAGATGCTTGCTGCCCATCGCGAGATATGCTCCACCGTAAGCTTTTCTGAGAATGATGGTTACAAGGGGAACTGTTGCCTCGCTGTAAGCATAGAGTATTTTTGCTCCATGTCTAATTATCCCACCGTACTCCTGTTCAACGCCCGGCAGGTAGCCCGGAACATCGACAAAGGTCAGGATGGGTATGTTGAAAGCATCACAGAACCGTACGAATCTTGCGATTTTATCACTTGAGTTGATATCAAGTGTTCCGGCATAGAATTTCGGGTTGTTAGCTACTATACCAACTGTTCTTCCATCCATTCTTGCAAAACCTACTGTTGCGTTTGCTGCATAGTGAGCATGCACTTCCAGAAACTCTCCGTTATCGACAACTGCGGTGATTATCTCTCTCACATCGTATGGCTTCTGGGGATCATCAGGAAGTATGTCATAGATTTGAGGTGTTGTTCTCGCAGGATCATCTCCCGTCTGAATAACGGGTGGATCATCGAGGTTGTTAAGTGGAAGATAACCTATGAGCTTCCTTACAAGGTTCATCGCATCCTCATCATCCTCTGCGACAAGATGGCAGTTTCCACTTTTCATTGCGTGAGCCTGCCACCCTCCGAGAACCTGAGGCGTCACCTCCTCACCCGTTACCGTTTTGATAACTCCCGGGCCGGTGATGAACATGTAACATCCTGGATTTTTAGTCATTACAATGAAATCTCCAATTGCGGGGCTGTAAACCGCTCCACCTGCACATGGCCCCATGATGACGGATATCTGTGGAATCACTCCGCTTGCAAGAGTGTTTCGGTAAAAAATGTCACCATATCCTTTAAGAGCATCAACCCCTTCTTGAATTCTCGCCCCTCCCGAATCATTCAGGCCTATAAGCGGTATACCCATCTTCATGGCAAAATCCATTATGTATGCTATCTTGAAACCATGCATCTCTCCGAGGCTTCCGCCCATAACTGTGAAGTCCTGGGCAAAAACTGCGACCGGTCTGCCATCTATCGTACCGTATCCTGTAACAACCCCATCACCCGGTAAATCGAGTTTGTCAAGTCCAAAATCCGTGTTTCTTTTCTCAACAAATGGGTTAACCTCGGTAAAGCTCCCTCTGTCCAGCAGAAGATCGATCCTTTCTCTGGCTGTTAGCTTACCAGCTTTATGTTGTTTCTCGATTCTTTTCTCTCCCCCCATCTGTTTGATTTTATCTTTTCTTTCGTAGATCTGATCAAGTAACTCTTTTTTCAAATTAATCCCTCCAGCTTTTACTAATATATTCTTCATTTGATACTTATCCTCATCTTGGATATTAGCCCTCTACAAACTCAAGCAGTACGCCTTTTGTACTTTTGGGATGGATAAATGCAACTTTTTTTCCTCCCGCTCCGATCCTGGGTTTTTCGTCGATAAGCGTTAGACCATTCTCCTTTGCCAGTTGAAGGGCTTTTTCTATATCCTCCACGTTAATTGCTACGTGGTGGATTCCCTCTCCCCTCTTTTCAAGGAATTTTGCAATTGCGCTGTTCTCGGATGTAGCTTCAAGTAGTTCGAGTTTACTCTCTCCAACAGGAAGCATGGCAACTTTAACCTTCTGTTCTGGAACCTCCTCTATTTCTTTTAGAACAAATCCAAGTTTTTTGTAGAGATCAACAGCCTCTTCAAGATTCTTTACAGCTACCCCAATATGATCTATTTTTTTTATCAAATTTTACACCTCCTCAACCTCCTAAGTTTCAAATCTTTAAACATTATCTGGTTTATGACCCTTTGTTTAATTTAGAAGCACCATCTCTTATAAATGAGATTATGTTGTCAAGTGGGGTACCGGGACCAAATATTCCGGAAAATCCAAGTTCTTTCAGCTTGTTTATATCGTCTTTGGGGATTATCCCTCCTATGAGCAGGATAACATCTTTGTTTGGCTCGAGACCTCTTTTTTTCAGTTCTTCCACTATCATCGGTGTAAGTTCTAAGTGCGCTCCACTCAGAATACTCAGACCAATGACATCGACATCTTCCTGAAGTGCAGTCTCAGCGATCTCTGAAGGGGATCTTCTAATTCCCGAATAGATAACTTCAAAACCCGCATCTCTCAAAGCTCTTGCAACAACTTTTGCACCCCTGTCGTGACCATCAAGACCGGGTTTGGCTACGAGAACTCTTATCTTTTTCTCCATTACCATTCACCTCCAGAAAACTGGATAAATTGAGTGGATTAATAGGGAGATCTCTAAAAAACAAAATAAATATCTTTCGAAATTATCATTAAGGATTTTATTGAGTGGTTTTTTGACATTTATTTTTATCAGAAATTTTGTAAAATATGGTGAATAACTGAAAAGGAGTTTAACAGGATTCAGAGATGGTTCTCATCTTTTGAAAGCATTTCTGATGAATTTCTACGGGAACATAGTTCATGAATTTCTGGTTCTGAAAGTTATCGCATCTGGATATTCCAGTTTAAACACCTGTTTAAATACTGATTTAGCTATATTGGATCTACCGGGTTTCGATTGTTGATTATAGATACTTGATGAATAATATATCTGCACGATATCGAATTTGATCTTTAATTTTGATCTTTAATTCTTTAGTGTTATCTCCTTGTCCTTATTGAACTGCATTCTGGTAAATGATTACATTAAAATATCTCAAATATCTTCCTCTAAGGAGTGGAGGTAGCAAAAAGAGTCGCAAAAAACACCCTGTACAAGACAGCAACATTGGTAGTTGGCAATATATCCGGTTTATTTCTGGCAATAGCGCTCGCCCGGATACTTAAGCCAGAACAGTTCGGAATTTATAGTCTGGCTTTGTCTATCTGCATGCTGGCAATCGCTCTTGCAAATCTTGGTGTAGATGGAGCTGTCGTGAGGTATACTGCATTTCACATTGGCAAAGATAATCTGAAAAAAGTTAGAGGACACTTCAGATATTTTCTCAGGGTTAAACTCATTTTATCGTTGGCGGTATCTGTAGTTTTGGTTGTGCTATCTGGACATCTTGCATCCTTTTTCGGTGATGAAAGGCTTACCCTACTACTCGTTTTTGCGGGTTTTGTAGTATTTTCTGCATCGCTCACCAATTTTTTCAAAGCGTTTTTCAGGGGTTTGCAGGATTTTAAATATAATTTTGTAGGGCAAACGATCTATGAATTCTCGAGATGGCTCTTTGTTTTACCTCTTGCGTATGTGTTTCTTTCTGTTGGGGCATTATTCGGATACATTCTTGCGTATGTAATTTCTTTCATGGTTCTTTTAGTTATACTGGTTAGAAAATATGGTGATTTTGTTTTCGGAAAAGCTGAGAAGGCTGATGAAAAAGTTGTGACTTTTATGGGGTTCATGACTATCGCTAGGATTTCTGGAATAATCTATGTATATGTTGATAGTATAATGATAGGATATTTATTAACGACGACGGATGTTGGGTATTACAGGGCAGCATATACGATTGTTTTTGCCATCGTTGGACTTTTGACAATGGCGGATGTTTTACTACCTGTGTTTACCCAGCTCGATGGGAGGGATTTGAAAAATGCAATAAACAGGATTGCAAAATATACTTCGGCAATAGCGTTTCCAGCAGCTTTTGGATTGGCTTATCTTTCTCCGGGCGTGATTAAGGTTGTATATGGCGCGGAATATCTGTCTGCTTCACTACCACTGTCGATACTTTCTCTCGTCCTAATTCCAGCATCTTTTAACTATTTGCTTACCATTTTCAACGCTAAGGAAAGGCCTGAATATTCTGCATATATTATCAGTGTCAGCATGTTGCTAAATGTTGTGTTGAATTATGTCCTGATAAAACTGGTGGGTATAAGTGGTGCGGCACTCGCGACTTCTATCTCAAGGGCATTTACGATAATGTTTGCAGTGTATTTGTTATACCGAGTATTTGATCTGAAGGTTCCGGCTAAGGTGTATTTTAAACCCATGGTGTGCTCGCTTCTTATGTTATTTTTACTGACGCTGTTACCAATACCAGGATCCTTGGTTACAAGCATTCTGGAGATAGCTATAGCAGTTCTCTTTTATTTTACTATACTTTTTGCTGTAAAGGGACTGAGTATGGAAGATATTAGATATTTAATTAATTTATTTAAATCGTGAGTTTAAAATAATGTGGATATATATATGTTGGCATATTATATCTTGCCCAATCCCTTAAGATTTTTAATTTTCTTCTTAATTTTTATTCTCTCTCTGTCTGTTTTATAACTTTCATGCGGTTTATACCCGGGTTTTAAAGCAGTGGTTATTACTTTTCCGTCCATATATTCGGGTATTTTGCATCTGAGAATATATAGAATCGTGGGGGCGATATCATAGAGGCGAGTATCAATAACTGCATTATCACTTTTAAAAGCCATACCATATCCGATGAAAATACCATCGTAATCATGACCCCACAGGTCATTTTTTTCCACTATGTCGGTTCCAAAGCTTGCGGAGGGGTAATATCCATCTTTTAGCTTAAATATTATATCTGGTGCATTCTTGACATATTCTCCAGAATATATGTCCTCTCTTTTTCCTACCCATTCAAAAACAGAATTTTTTGTCTCAGGATCAATAATTCTCTCTAACTTTGAAATGAGTTCTTCCCTGAATTTCTCGTAGTTATCCACTCTATTTTTATTTATTCTCACACCCATTTCAAATCCTGAGAGAGTGTAAGCATCTGAATTTGTAACATCCACTTTATATTCCGTAGATTTCAGTAATTCTCTTCTCAAATTTACTGGAACTATTTTTCTGATGATGTTTATAACCACTTGGGGTAGGATATTCATTACTGTTTCCTGTGTGATCCCAATGGATCCCATAAAATTTCTGAAAGTGGAAATAAGCGAGTATATTATGGATTCTTTCCTCCCAATTTCTTTTGTTATTGTGAGGTCTTTTCCACCTTTTGTACGTTTTAACAAACCATGAACAAAAAGAAACTGATTGATATTCACCTGCTTTCGATAGTCACTAAATCCATGATCTGAAATTATTATAACGTTTTCAGGCTTCAGAGCCTTAAGCAATTTGTCTATTTCTTTATCAAGCTCAATGTAGGTCTTGAATATCTTATCTTTTTTGTTCCACAATTTGTGCTGTACTATATCTGTTGCCTGAAAAACTATGCATCCCACATCGAAATTCCAATCCTTGGCGATTTTGATCAGAGACTCTGTTCTTTTACGTTCTATTTTAATCAGTTTGTCGATATATGTATCACCGAAACTTAATGATTTGATTAGTTCTCTCGATGGGTAGATAATATAACTCTCTTTTTTGAGCATATCTTCAATTTCGCGAGGATAGGCGAAACGTTCGCCATGTGGAGTAAGCATCCCAGTTATGATTACGCCATTAATCTTTTTTGGAGGATACGTTACGGGTACATTTACAATAATGCAGCTGAATCCGGAATCTCCGATTATTTCCCAAAAAGCAGGCTTTTTGATATCTTTAAAGCTGTATATTTTCCCCAATCCATCAAAAAAGTGATAAACTCCATGTTTACCGGGATTGCAACCGGTCATAAAGGATGGCCATGCTGGTGAGGTGACTGGAGGGATCGTGGATTTACAAATACCATAGACACCGTTTTCTATCAGCTTTGAGATGGTCGGGAGTTTTTGTTTCCGAATCAATGTTTTTATTATTTTGAAGGTGGCACCGTCAAGTCCGATTATCAACAGCTTCATATATATCCCCACTTAATTTTGGGCATTTCAGTTGTTCAATTAAATATTTTATGGTTTCCATCCCCTATATATTGGTCTGAATAAGTATTAGATGTCTTTTAAAGACTTACAGTTGAAAAAATTCTGTATAGTATTTAGATCTCCCCTTTTTGTTGCTGCGTTCTGAAACTGAGTGATTTATTTAGCTTAAGCGCATTTTTGAATAATTTGTTTATGCTTTACGACATGTTCATTGTGGTGGAGAAATGAAAAGATGCTGATAAGTCTTCAAAAAATTTTCTGAAAATTAGAAATAGCATAATCTGGAATGGTAATTAGAACCAAATTTGTGCAAGAATTTTATTTGAGTAATTTATATACTACTCTTAAATAATTTCCTGATTCCATAATTAAGGATCATAGTTATTTCTCTAGATGGTATGGCGTATATGTATTTAAATAGTAGATGCTCTACCATCGGAAGACGTAACCCCCATTTTCTCACAAAATACAGGTAAGATCTCCTGAGCTCGTGGTAATCTCTCCTCACTTTAAGATAGCTTGGGTTCTCCTTCCAGGTTGTTTGGTCATGTATTAACTTGCTTTCAAAGCTCACGCACTGCTTCAACTCATTGTTATTGAAATAGATCTGGAGGGATTTATCGAGGTCTTCTAAACCTATTTTGTAATTTGGATCCCATCTGAAAAACTTCTTAAGCTGTTTTCTGAAAAGCATGGCACCACCAGGTAAACCATCTACAATTTTAATTCCGCCATTCTGGAGAGGAATTTTCGAGGTTTTCAGTATATTGTCGGTTATATCGATTAATATGCCCGAGGTTGACTGTAATCTATCTTCCGGGTTGAAAAGCGGAAAAGATATCGCACCCAGCTTTTTATGTTTGGTAAACAGCTTGAGTGCTATAGGTATTGTATCTTCCTGAATGTACATATCATCGTCAATCGTGAAGATGTATTTTGTATCCGTTTTGAAAACTAATTTACCTCTTGCAGCTGGGCAACCCAGATTGACCTGACAGTACCAGATTTTAAACTCTGGTTTTCTTTCTAATTTTTTAAAATACCTGGCTATCTCACTGTTCATATATCCATTATTCCATATGTAGACTTGATATGGAATTGGTGTATATTTTTCAATATATGATATTGTTTTCTTCAGTTTTTTCAACTTATTGTAGTGAAGTATACAGTAGGTCAGTTCTACTCTCATCGTCAATTCCACCGTTCTACACTATTTTTTCAATCAGTTATAATTTACTGCAATTACTCTTTCTTATGTCTTGGGCAATCTTGAGTAATAGTTATATATTCTCTTAAATACCTCGAGTTGATTTTCGGCTAACAACTGCGGAGTCGTGGAAGCGATTATTCCCTGATGTGAATCATGAATGTGTACCCATTTTGACCTCCTTTCCCTTTTCATGCCGTGGTCACTTACCAGCAATACATCTTGGGGGTTAATATAATCGACGAGTTCCCTTGTACTCTCATCAATCACGTTATACATCTTTTTGATCTCGCCCCATTCCTCCTCGACATGCATAAATCTATCCGGTAAAATGAACACAATGAATGCAAAATTGAATTCAAACTGGTCGTACAACCATTTTATAGCTTCTATCTCTCTGAAATGCTGTTCAAACAACTCTCTTTTATATTTTTCAGTATCTTTCCCTCGTTTTGGTTCTCCATGATACATTCGTTTGATTCTGTTTTCGATCTTTCTGGGATATACTCCGTATGAGTCTGGGTAGGGAATGCCGGAAACCCATACACCAAATATTGGCTTTGGTGGATGAGTCACTGGAACAGACCATGCGAGCGAATTGGGTATCTTCTCCCATACCCGCGGAAATTTTACATCGGTTGACAGAGGAGGCTTTTTGTAAAAAAGTTTACTCATCACCCAAGGTTTTACAGCCTTACCGAACATGTTTGGCGGTATCATCCAGTCTATCTTTGAAAATGCTCTGAACAACCTCTCATTTTCCAGCTTTCCGGCGATTGAAAGGATTTTATGCTCAAAAAAAGATTTTCCCGTGGTTATTGTTGTCCAGGCTGCTCCGGAATCCACTTCTCTTTTTTGCCAGAATTTTTCGGGAAGCAGTACTTTTCTGTGGAGTTTGCTGTAAAACTCGGGTTTGATCTCTTCCAGATGACTGAATGTCGCGCCATCCCATCCTATCACAAGCAATTTCATATCTTCAGTCCCCTCTCGATTTGCCATCCCTTTTTCATCATGGAATTTTAGGGATATTTCAGTACTGAATAATCTTTGCAATGCTTACTCCTCTATTCCGGGTTCTATAAACTTTTTTGATTTTGGAGAAAATATTCTGTCCCATGTTTTTTAGTCTGGCCAGACCATGGATTACTACTGCCTCAATCTGTTTTCTATCTCAATAAAATATATAATGACTTTGCTGAATCCCGTTAAATCACATCTCAGCCAGTTTGCAAAACCCTCTTTTATCCTGAATCAGGAGATTTTAAGAAAAAACATCTATGGCTGCGAACGTATGGGATGCAGCATCAGATTCTTGACGGGTATTCCCTGTTTCTTGATACCTGTATTCACATTTTTTGACATGTGTTCTCACCATCAGTCGAGAATTGATTTTAAGGCATAAGCATATTTCAAAGTTACATTTTTGCAATTGTATTTTTTAAGTATCTTATAGAGTTTCCTGTTGTCGACGTCCGGCATGCTGGCAGCATACTCAATTTTCCGGGCAATGTCTTCCGGATTGAGTGATGTACCAATGCAGTACTCTTCAAATTCGAAATCCACATCAGCCATTATCTTTTCAGGCACAACAACCTTCAGACCTGTAGCCAGATACTCATAAATTTTAAGCTGTCTTGAGATCTCGCAAAGAGATATTCCAACATCACAGAGCTTTAAAAACCCAGCAACTAGATCATTCGGCTGATAACCCAGGAAAAATACGTTTTTTAAGTTTTTCATCTTTCTCATCGTTCTCAGTTCATTTTCCAGCCCTCCTCCACCGATCATAACGAGCTGAAAATCTGGCAAATACTCCATCGCCTCAATAAGTAAATCCAGATTATAGATTTTGGTGAACCCACCAACATAAACTGCTATTGGCTTATTTAGGTCGATTCCTAACATATTCAATATTTTTTTGGCTTTTTCAATCGTCTTTTCACCGACATGCAGAAACCTTTCCAGATCCACGCAGAGATTCACTTTGTAAACATTATCTCTTTCTCTTGAAAACTTTTCATAATCTTCACCCGGTACAACCATTATTGCGTCAGCAATCCCTATCGCAATTTTTTCCAGCAGGATGATAACGTACATGATGGGGTAGAGGTAAGTTGGAGTGCTCTCTTTAAGCAATGAGAAGCGATCGACAAAATCGACTAAAAATGGCTTTTTCTTCAGTAGTTTTGTAATCCCTCCTGCAACCACTCCAAGGTGGGTTGTACCTACAACCACATCAAAATCTGATCTCAAAACATGTGATATAACTTTAAAAAACTTTATTCCTGAACATTCGAGTATCTCAACTTTAAAATCGTTTTTTTCCAGCTCCTCGGCAATCAGCTTTCTGCCTATACTGATATTTCCCTTGGCTGGTTTAAGCCACACCACTTTTACCTTTTTTTTCACCGGAGCTATATATGAATAACATCTAAATAAAAGGTTTGTCGCATTTAAAGGTCTATAAAAAAGAGCTGACGCTTAACAATTCAGGGAAGATTTTTATTCTAAATGATTTAGGTTCTTGCCATAATGAAAGTCAGCGTGGTAGTATGCACATATTCCTCGGCGATGTATGAACATTTTATAGAATGTATCGAAAGTTTACTTAATCAGACGTATGAAGATATTGAGATAATATGTATTGTTGATGGAGATATGGACTACTATGAATATATTAGAAGAGAAAAAGGAGAGTTGTTTGATGATAATGTGAAATTACATCTAAATTATAAAAACCTTGGATTACTTGAAAGTCGCAATAAAGGTGTGGAGATGGCAAACGGAGATGTTGTAGCATTTATAGATGATGATGCAGTTGCTGAGAAAAATTGGATTGAAGAGCTTGTAAAGATGTATAAAATGGGTGCCATTGCTGCAGGAGGGAAAATTGTACCATTCTGGGTTGCAAAAAAACCAATTTGGTTGCCTGAGGAGTTTTATTGGATGATTGGAGCGACATACCTTGGCTTTCCTGAGAAGGTAACTGAAGTCAGGAATACTTTTGGATCGAACCTGAGCTTTAAAAGAGATATTTTCCTTAGGCTTGGAGGTTTCAACGTAAAAATGGGAGGGATAAAGGGTAGCAAAATGTTACAGGGGGGTGAGACGGAACTCTGCGAAAGAATGCGAAAAAGATATGGTAAAGGGTTGACGTACAATCCAGATGCAATAGTCTATCATAAGGTGTTTGAAAAGAGAACAAAATTAAGTTTTCTGATTAAAAGGGCTTTCTGGCAGGGCTATTCAAAGGCTGTAATGGAAGGTATTGCAGGAGATATTGGAGAGGAGAAAGGTTTTCTCAGATATCTGCTTATCAACAGAACGTTAAGCAGGTTAAATGAGGCTATAAGAGGGTCAGGCGAAGATTTATCGAAGTTGATTTTTATCTGGATTTTTACTACATGTGTGGGTGCTGGGTATATTTATGCAAAATTTTAGGGTCAATTTAACGCGGAATTCGATATTGATATGGTATCAATAAATTCCGGCGAACAAACTTGAATCAAATATTGGCTCACCATCTGATTTCTGATATCTTTTCAAGGTGCTGTATTATTTTTGGTATCTGAGCACTTTAAAGAAAAACTTTAAATCCACTCAATGAATGGCTAATGCAATGAGCGGCAAAGATGTTCTCGGTAAACATTGGCAATGGTTTTTCATATCTTTATCAGTTGTGGTGGGTATTTATCTGAAAATAATGAATCCTTGGGATTCTGTCTTCATCTCTTGGATCGGGACAAGATTGAGTGGAAACGACCCATGGTTTTATTATAGACTTGTTGAAAACTGTCTGAATAATTTTCCCAGCAGGATATGGTTTGATGCCTTCACAAATTATCCCTATGGCACATATACACACTTTGGCCCCTTTTTAGTATATTTTGGTGTAATATTGGCAAAGCTTGCAGGAGCCAGCGATTCAGAATCTATAAGGCATGTTCTTGCATTTATACCGGCAATAGGTGGCATACTGCTGGTATTTCCCGTTTATTTGCTCACAAAAGAAATATTTGATAAAAAGGCTGGCGTCATAGCAGCACTTCTTGTGATAATAGTTCCGGGTCAACTTCTACACAGGAGCATTCTAAGTTTTAACGATCATCATATATGGGAAGTATTTTGGATGATTACAACTTTGGCCATCTTTACGTATTCAGTCAATTTGTGGAAAGGCTCATCTATGCAAGAAAATATAAAAAACAGGAATTCTATTTTGGCTCCTATCTTTGCTGGAATAGTTCTTGGAGCATACCTCGACACATGGGCACCAGGATTCATTGTTGGGTTAATAATTCTTTTTTATGTATTTCTGGTATATCTTCTCAAAAAATGGCTGGCGACAGAAACCGAAAATCTGGCTGGTATTGGCATAATAATGTTCTTGGTTGCCGCTCTGGTTTACTTACCATTCTCCTTCAAGTACCATATGTTCTCCACAGTCAAATACTCACCTTTCCAGCTTCTGTTGTTGATACTGTCTGCTGGCGTATTGACTACATTCTATTTTTTAGATACTCTCGGGAAAAAGGGATATTACAGGAAATTAGGAGTTAAGGAAGAATACGGTTTCACCCTGATTATTTTAGTCATCGGGCTAATCATGATCGCAGGGGTAGCACTCATCGCTCCCGAGTTTTTTGGAAAGCTTGCAAACATAGTTGGAGTTTTACAGAAGAAAGGTGGTGCATTGACAGTAGCTGAAATTCAACCATTTTTCAATCAGGGTGGACAGTTCAGTCTAGCTCCTGCATGGTATCATTTTTCAATGACTTTCTTTTTTGCCATTCCCGGGATGATCTATACTATTTATTTGTTCGTAAGAGAAAGAAAAAGCTCATATTTGCTCGTTCTTATCTGGGGTTTTGCAATGCTAATAGCTTTGGCAGGACAAAATAGATTTGCTTATTATTTTGGGGTGGTCTCAGCATTTTTTGCTGCGGTGATGTTGGATACATTACTTAGAAAATTCAGATTTTATGATGCTATAGGCAGTATAATATCAAACAATTCAAGAGAACTGAAAAGGATAGGATACGGGAAAATAGTTATTTCGATTTTAATTGTTTTCATTCTGTTTTATCCAACCTTTGTAGCAGCTGACGAGCAGAGTAAAAATGCTGTTGGCGGGATAAATAAGCAATGGTACAGCACTTTAGTCTGGATGCGTGAGAATACACCTAATAAAGAGATGTATGAGAAATTTTACTACGAACACTACAAACAACCGGAAAACCCGAAAGAACCATACCCTTACTATCCGGAAGGCGTTTATGGTGTTATGAGCTGGTGGGACTACGGACACTGGATAACCGCAATAGCTCACCGCATACCCAACGCAAACCCCTTCCAGCAGGGAATAGGCAACAAGTATAACCATGTCCCCGGATCCGCGCCGTTCTTCACAGCTTTCAACGAGAGCGAAGCAAACGAGATAGCCGATAAACTTGGAGTGAAATTCGTAGTAAGTGATGTTGAAATGGCAACAGGTAAGTTCTATGCAATGGCAGTATGGGCAGAGGGAACACTCGAAAAAGCTGGGAAAATGTACTATGCTGGTCCAGGCTACGTTTACATAACGCCTACTGGTCAGCTTGGTATAGCATTCTCAAAGCTGAACATTCCAGCGGGTGCAAAAGTTTTGACAGTCCTGAATACCCCGAGCGAAAACTACTATAGAACGATGGAAGCAAAACTCCATATAATGGATGGAAATGGTCTAAAGAGGTACAGAATGGTTTATGAAAGTGAATTCGAAGCTAAAAATGGTCTTACAATTGAGTTACTGTATCGCTACATTTACGATTCAATATATGCAAAAGGAAATTTTGTACCTGTGACTTCGACAGGATATGTGAAAGTTTTTGAATATGTTAAGGGTGCAAAGATAACTGGAAAAGTCGGAAATGTAACAGAAGTGAAGATTAGCACCACCATTACCACAAATCAAAACAGGACGTTCGTTTATCAACAAACAACGACTGTTAATAATGGTGTATTTGAATTTACAGTTCCATATGCGCAGGATACAGTATATCCTGTTAAGGCAACAGAATACACAATAACCGCTGGTAAAATGACAAAGACAGTCTCGATCTCAGATGAGGATGTTGAGAATGGAAATGTAATCAGAGTGGACTTTACTTAAACTGGAAGAACAATTCAAAATACATTCAATTATTCTTTATTTGTTATTTGTACCCGATTCAATTCCAGTCTATTGATTTTTTCTCGCTTTTCGAGAGACATCTTCCAGCATCCCATGTATAAACTCTTTTAGCAAGCTTCTTCTAATAAAATAAAGTGCTCCGGCCGGGATTTGAACCCGGGTCACGGAATCGAGAGTCCCGTATGATTGGCCGGGCTACACCACCGGAGCGTGCTGGTTTTTAAGTTTCAAAGATTTATATGCTTTTCCCTATGTTAGTGGTTTTATACGGTGAAGGCCGAATTTGAGCATAGAAATTAAATAATTTTAAAATTACCTTTCTCGGGTTAGTGCTGGACATTTCAACATCCTAACCAGCAACTCCTGCTGGGCATTCCAACCAATAGAGCGTATTACATAACAAAAACCGCTGCTGAAATTACGGTTGTAATTTCCTCCACTTCTGCAATTCTGGTTATGTTGAATTTTTTGTGCGGTTTAATTCCAAATGCAGTGTTCAGCATGTATGCAGCCATATTTTCTGCATGCGTTCCCTTGTCCTCGCCATCCCAGTAGCCGTGATATTCGGTAATGTATCCATTCAGAGTGGGATCTGAAGGTAACGCAGCCCCAATACTTGCGAATATCTTTTTACCCTGCTCATCGCTTGTAATCCTCGCCATAACAGTGAAAACGATCTGACCCGGGTAAAGTTCGCTTATTCCTTTCTTGCTCTCAATGATCTTGCATCCTGGGGGAAAAACACTGCTTACAGTTACCAGATTGAATTTTTCAATACCGGCATCCCTTAAAGCAAGCTCGAAGCTTATAAGGGGATCCTTATGCTTACCCACACCTGAAGTGAAGAAAACCTTCTTTGGAACCATCATTCTATTAGCTGAATTCATATCATCACTCCTTTTTATGCAATTTAGCTCTGAGATGAAATTATTATCAGATTCAGTCAGGTTCTCCATTTTGATTCACTCCGCGTTAATACAGTTTTTGAGTATTTAAGTTTTACTCAAGTTTTATAATCTCAATTATGGTAAATTCTTTTTAAAACCCACCTTATTTAGAAAAAACCTTATTTAATCGATATAATACAAATTAATTTTAATACTAAATAAAAATTAAATTTAATCAATAACCAATAAAATTAAAATCTCCTGACTCTCACCATGAAAGTTATTGGATTATTGTTCTAAATCCGATCAACATTTAAAAAATTAGACAAATAGATCTTTGATATCCAGTAAAAATTTGGGGTTCTTCTTGATAAGCTCGAGAACGAGTTTCTTTACACTGATCTCACTCAAATTATATCCTGAAATACTTCTTGCCAGCCTGTTCAAAGTCTCGTCATCCATTTTTAGAAGCTTTTTCTGAAGTATTTTATTTCTGTGAAGGATTTTTCCGAAATCATTTTTCCACAGATCATCATACTTCCTGAGGAAATCCCTGGTATATGTTCCTCTTTCAATCGCTTCTTTAGCAACAAGACCAGCTAAATAGCCCCCCTTCAAAGCGTTTGCTATCCCTCCACCTGTAATGGGGTCAGCGTGTCTTGCAGCATCACCAACGAGCATGACGTTATCAGCAACAGCCGAATCGATCTGGCCCGTAACAGGAACTCCTCCTGCCACGAACTCGATGATCTCACCATCCGGGTAATTTTCTCTCACAAATCCGTCAAGAAGCTCCTTTGCACTTTTCTTTGTCTGAGTTGGCAATATTCCAATTCCAACGTTTGCCATCGAACTGCCCTTCGGGAAAAGCCACACATAACCGCCCGGAGCATATTTTCTCCCAATCCAGAAATAGGTGTATTCGGGATCAAAATCGATATCTGCTATGAGGTACTGAACACAGCTCTCAATTTCTCCAATTTTCATGGTGGTATCTATCCCAGCCCATTTTCCAACCCTGCTTTCAACACCATCTGCACCGATCACAAGTTTTGCTGTAACATCAAATTTCTCACCCATTCTTTTTAGGTGAACTCTGAGCCCTCCTCCCTCTCTTTCCATAGAAATTGCAGTTGTTTTAACAATAACTTCGGCACCCATATTTGCGGCCATTCTTGCAAGAGCTCTGTCAAAAATTTTCCTTTCGAGAACGAATCCAACCTCATTTCCGGCCATACTGGCGTCCATTTTGATTTCGGTTCCATCTGGGGAATATATGATCGCTCCCGAAACTTCTGCAGAGATCCAGCTCCTGTCGATCTCAAAAAATCCCTCTAAAGCTTCTCTACTGACCCCCTCTGCACACCTCACTGGAGTTCCAATTTCCTGTCTCTTCTCTACCAGAAGAACATTAAGGCCATTCTCTGCAGCTGTCTTTGCTGCCATAGAACCTCCAGGTCCGGCACCAATTACGACAAGATCATAATCGAAGTTCAAGATTTCACCCCTGTTGCAGTTTCAATCTCGATAACCTCGATAGCCCTCATCGGGCACGTTCTGACACAGGCCTTACACAATGTGCATTTTTCATCGTCAATCTGGACAAAAGTCTCTACAAGCTCGTTTGCATCATATTTACAAACAGCAATGCACGCCCCACAGTAAGCACATTTATACCGATCTATGATAATCTTTCCATCGTTCTTTTTTGAATTAATCGCTCTGCCTGAATTTCTGCCGGACAGATTTGAGGATCTGATCAATTTACTCTTAAACATATTCTCACTCCGTTAATAAGCTTTAGAAACTGCAGAAAGCACGCCCTCTCCACCACAGACTATACATTTCCCTTCATATTCTTCCTTACACCACTCGCCAGTCTCTTCAAAGCTACCAAGTATTCCTCCTGAGGCGGACTCTTCTAATTTTTCTCCACACTCCTCAGACATGCAGAAATGAATAAGTGCAACTCCTTTACCAACCCAATCATTCAGTTCCTCAAGATTCGTGATATATCTTACTCTCTTCATCATCTCTTCAAATGCTCTTTTTCTCAATCTCTCTCTAAGATCCAGTGTCCACTCTTTTATCTTATCTTCAACAAGCTCTCTCTGGTAGATTTTGAATTTCTCTCTTGTATCTCTGAAGGAAACTGTGATCTGTTCCACCTCTGCCTCTCTTGGACCGATCTCAATTCTGATTGCCGCACCTTTGAGTTCCCATTTATAGTATTTCGAGCCGGGTCTTTCCTCGCTATCATCAAGCACAACCCTGTAACCAAGTTTTTTGAGACATCTCTCTACCTCCCTTGCTTTCTCCATCACGATTTCTTCTTTTCCCTTATAAAGGACTGGAATTATCACAAACTGAACGGGAGCGAGTTCAAACGGAAAAACCAATCCCAGATCATCTCCGTGTATACTTATGAGGGCCGCAATACATCTCTCAGATATGCCATAACATGTTTGATGTGCATATTCATGCTCCCCGTCAGGTTTTTCGTACTTTATCTCAAAAGTTCTGGCAAAGTTATCGGCTAAGTGATGGACAGTTCCAATTTGCATGGTCTTTCCATCTGGCATGATCGTGTCAAGTGCAATTGTGTAGGCTGCGCCTGGAAACTTGTCCCATTCGGGTCGCCTGATTACCATATATGGGATCGCAAGAAAATCATAGAATTCCTTATACAGATTTACTGCCTTTTTAACCTGCTCCTCTGCCTCCTCAAAATTCCTGTGAACTGTATGGGCTTCCTTGAATGAAGTAATCTCTCTGAGTCTTATCATCGGTCTCGTATGTTTGGTCTCGTATCTGAAGATGTTTACAATCTGATAGACTTTTAATGGAAGATCGCTATGGCTTCTAACCCAGAGTTTGAACATTGGATACATTGCAGTCTCGCTTGTAGGTCTTAAGGCAAGCTTCACATCTAGTCTGTCAAGCCCACCATGGGTTACCCAGTAAACCTCATCTTCAAATCCCTTTATGTGCTGTCCCTCTTTCCCGAGTTCAGTCTCTGGAATGAGGGTAGGGAAATAAACCTCATCGTGATCCCTATCCAGTAGTTCTCTTAGCCTGTTGTAAACGAGCTGTCTTATTTTGAATCCAAAAGGGTACCAGACATACAGTCCCTTCACAGGATATCTCACATCCATTATCTGAGCTTGCTGGATTATCTCATGGTACCATTCAGAAAAGTCATCTTTTTCAGGCAGTCCATCTTTTCTTGAAACTTTTTTCTCCTCTCGTTCAGTCTCACTCATAATCAATCACCATTACTAATCAGTCCCCGAATCCCTCAATTTTATCAGTCTTCGATTTAACTCTGAACCCAAATTGCTGTTTGAAGTCTGGGGGTCTTAACACAAGGGTTTGAACACGATACCAAATATTAAATTTTCGTATTTAATGGTACCCTTAATAGTACCCAAGAAAATTTTAGAGTGAGCCATGAGGAATAACTTAAAGCTGACAGGAGTCGGATGGGTTGATGAAATAGTCAAGTATTGATGTAATCTCAAAAAGAAGTTGATACTGGACAATCAAAATAAAAAGACTATCAGAGGTGTGATAAAAGTCTCAACAATGGCTGCAATTAGAAGTAATGGAATAATGATCTTTACAAACCTCTTGATGGAGTATTTTACCAGTGCTGACATGTTGACCTGCTGCCCTTTGAAAACCCTCAGGTAGAATTTCTTACCAAGCCAGACACCGAAGGCTGAAGCTAAAATAATAGCTGGAACCTCCAGAATGCCATGGGGGATAATTGCGAGGAATACCTTTCCTATTCCAACCTCCATACCCTTTACATAAAAAACAATGCCAAGCAGATATCCGTTCAGAAAGATAAATAAAAATGGAAAAATCCCGAAAAAGAATCCTGCAAGTAACGATACAAATGATTTTGATGCATTGTTTAAGAAAATGACTGTAACAACCATAAGAGGGTTGTTGAAATCAATAAAACTGAAACCCTCAAACAACTGGTTAACGAAGTCTGAGGCAATCTCAGGATATAACTGCGCACCATAGAATCCCATAACTCCAGAGATCAGAAAAATACTTGATAGGAACAGGAAATAGATCTTTATTTCTCTTTCAGCTTCGGAGAACTCCGTATCTGTGGACTCCATGCTCCATGAATAGTCGCTTTCAGTCTTGCTCATCAAACATCATTGAAAAAATTTGTTTAAATAGATGCCGGCGGATGCCGGCGATGGCATTAAATGATATAAGTCAGGTGCTGAAACTCATTCTCAACATATCTCTTATACCGGGTGCAAGCCCCAGAACGATTAAAACGAACTTGACGAAGTTTTTAAAATCATCATCTTCATCCATCGAATCCAGGAAGTAAAGGATCGCCAAGAATATAATTATTTTTGCCGGAACCATAATCCAGGGGCCAAATGTGGATATAAGGAATCTTGGCAGGACGTGAAGCTCCCAGTAACCAAGGAATTGAATCCCAAGAAAAGTTGCAAAGCCATCAGCCATCTGTGAGAAGAAAACGAGCTTGCTCAGCTGGTTGTCCATTGGGGGATAAAGCTTTTCAGAGGCAAAGTGATAGATTACAGTAAGTGAGAGGGCAGAAAATATTGTTAATGGCAAAATCCACCAGTTTACTATCTGAAGATTTGTGAAAAGCATAATCAGGACTACTATGGACAGTGTCAATCCCACAGTGCCGTAATGAATCCAGTAATTTTCTCTTCTGAACTTGAGAGAAAGGATCAGAGTTGGAAAAGCAATCAGGAATATCAGGATGTATATTAGTGGTGTCATGAAGAAATATGATGTGGGTGGGTTAAGAAAGCCGGCATCCTCTATAACTCTTGCAGATGAGCCAAGCAGGATGTAGGGAATGTTTCCAAGGGCAAATTTCAAGTCAATATCCAAATCAAATCTTTTGAGGGTTTTATATATTAGAATGACAGCAATTATGAGTATCAAAGCCCAGGTGAATGTGTTTACGACGTTATAACCCTGTTTGAAAACGATAGAGTCAATATAATATTTTTTTACAAATTCATATATTGAATCCATGTGCTGAAAATTTTTTCTGAATTTAAATGTTTTTCTATCGGGGTGTTTTACATTAGGTTCGCCCTATGCAAGAATATGACACGATAAAGTTTTTTACTCCAGTATTTAATTTTGATTATGGAAACTCTAATTATCACTCAGAATGAAATAACAAATTTGCTCTCAATGGAGGACACACTCGAAGCGGTTGAACATGCTTTCGAAATGCATGGGAAAAATGCTGTTCAGATGCCTGCCAAAATATATCTAGAATTCGAAAAAGGCGATCTTAGAGCAATGCCAGCCTATCTTGATGGTAAGGCTGGTGTGAAATGGGTAAATTCACATCCAAATAACTCTGAAGTTGGTCTTCCAACTGTTATGGCTTTGCTGATTTTCAACGATCCCGAAACTGGCTTCCCGCTTGCGGTTATGGATGCCACACACATCACCAACATGCGAACAGGTGCGGCAGGTGGAATAGCTTCGAAGTATCTTGCCAGAAAAGATAGTAGAGTTCTCGGGTTTGTTGGATGTGGGATGCAGGCATATACTCAGTTATCGGCACATTCTGAGTTTTTTAACATAGAAAAAGTGAAAGCTTTTGACATAATAGCTTCAAGGGCCAAAAAATTTGCTGACTACTGCATTAAGAAAGGGGTAGATGCTGAGGTGACATCAATAGAAGGAGCATGTGACTGTGATATTTTGATAACTACAACACCCTCCAGAAAACCCATCGTTAAAGGAGAATGGGTAAATGCTGGTACACACATTAATGCTATTGGGGCAGACGCTCCAGGTAAACAGGAGCTCGAATCAAGGCTTATAAAAAATGCAAGGGTGTTTGTTGACGACAGAGAACAGGCATTTCACAGTGGAGAGGTGAATGTACCGCTCTCAACCGGAATAATAGCCCCTGAAGAAATTGCAGGTACGATTGGTGAAGTAATCACAGGGAAGGTAAAAGGGCGAATAGGAGATGAAATAACAATATTTGATTCCACAGGACTGGCAATTCAGGATATAGCAACTGCAAGCATTGTTCTCAAAAGAGCAACTGAGGAGGGACTGGGACTTAAAGTAAAATTTTTTGATTTCTGAGCTGGTTAGAGCATGAAACTGGCAGCACTAGTCTCTGGTGGAAAAGACTCGCTTCTTGCATTTCATCTTGCGAGCAAATCGAACAAGATAGTTTGTCTGGTTGGGGTTATTTCAGCCAATCCAGATTCCTATATGTATCATACTCCAAACACACACCTTCTTGATGCGATTGCTGTAAACACAGGACTTCCAATGTTAAAAATACCTACTGAAGGGCTTGAAGAAAAAGAGGTTGAGGATTTGAAAAAATCCATAGAGTTGCTGAATGTAGATGGCATAGTTATTGGTGGAATAGCCTCCAACTACCAGAAATCCAGATTTGAGAAAATATGTGATGAACTTGGTATTGAATTGGTTTCACCACTGTGGGGATGGGATGGAGAGAAAGTGGTAGAATATGTTTCTAAAATCTTTGATGCTATAATCGTTAAAGTTTCAGCAATGGGGCTGGATAGAGAATGGCTTGGGCGAAAAGTTGACGAAAAACTAATTTCAGAGCTGAGAGAACTCAACAAGAAATATGGCATAAACATGGCAGGAGAGGGCGGAGAATACGAAACACTTGTTGTAGATGCTCCATTTTTCAAAAAAAGGATAAAAATAATTGAAAGTCATGTATTAAGTGACAATCTTTCAGGGATACTTATTGTTGATAAATTTGTACTTGAAAGCAAATAGCTGTCGCTCAGTTAATTTTTAAAGGGCAAGTTGTATTGAACTAAAATGAAAATCCGATATATTAAAATAGTAAAAAAGCCGTTAACACTCTCAGCTAATTTAAGGAGAGTGGTGAATATGGCCAAATATCAGTGCACAGTTTGTGGATATGTATATGATGAAGAGGAGGGAGATCCTGATAGTGATGTTGCACCGGGGACAAAGTGGGAAGACCTTCCAGATGATTGGGTATGTCCCGTCTGTGGCGCCTCAAAAGATGATTTTGAGAAAATAGAAGACTGATTGTATATAACAGTTTTTATTTTTTGTCTTCATTCAAAACGAGGTGGTGGAGATATGGTTGTGAAATTAAAGGATGGTATCTTCTGGGTTGGTGCTGTAGACTGGAATATTAGAGATTTTCACGGTTATATTACTAATTACGGGACCACTTATAACGCGTATCTCATCAAATCCCAAAAGAATGTTCTTGTTGACACTGTAAAGGCTGGTTTTGAAGATCAGCTGTTTTATAGATTAAGCCAGAATGGTGTTACTAAGCTGGATTATATTGTGGTAAATCATTTAGAGATGGATCACACCTCTGCACTCAAGAAAGTAATTGAGAAATTTCCGGACGCAGTAATTGTAACCAGCAAAAAGGGAGATGAAGGAATAAGAAATATCTATGGGATTGAACATGAAACTCAGGTAATCAAGACCGGGAGCCAGCTTGAAATTGGTGATAAAACCCTGACTTTTATTGAAACTCCGATGGTTCACTGGCCAGATAGTATGGCAACTTATATTGTTGAGGATAAAGTCCTTTTGCCAAACGATGCCTTCGGCTTGCACTATGCATCAAACAGAAGGTTTGATTATGAATTTAGTGAGCAGGAAATTGGAAGACTGTACTATGAGGCTGCAAAATACTATGCTAATATAGTTTTACCATACAGCAAACAGGTACAGAATGTGTTAAAGAAAATCGAAAACCTCAGTATTGAGGTCATTGGACCGAGTCATGGAATCATATGGTCTGAAAAAATACCGGAAGTGATTGAAAACTACAAAAAATGGAGTTCAGGATTGAGTGATGAGAAAATTATCGTGTTGTATGACACAATGTGGAAACACACTGAAAAAGCCGCTTTTGAAATAATCAAGGGTATTGAGGATGAGGGTGTGGATTACAGGTTTTACAGAATAGGAAAATCTGATTTCTCCGAAATGATAACTGAGGTTATGCTTGCAAAGGGCATAATCATCGGCTCTCCAACTTTGAACAGGGAGTTATTTCCGACTGTTGCTGCCTTTCTAACATATATGAAAGGATTGAAACCCTTTGGTAAGGTAGGGGCTACCTTTGGAAGCTACGGATGGAGTGGGGAAGCAGTTGGTAAAATCGTTGAAGTTTTCAAAGAATTAAAGTTTGAGGTAGTTGGAAGTGCGAGATTCAAGTTTGTTTCGGATGAGGAAGAACTTCGAGAGCTTGGCAGAGAAGTTGCCCGAAGGGTAAAATCCTGATGCGAGTCAATCGATTCAAGCTTAATTTAAATACCCCTTTTCAACTGTATTATTAGATGATGGTTAAATGATGGAGATCTTTGAACTCATTGAAAGAAATTACCTGGAAAAAGGAAACCCCTTGGGAGTTAAAATAGATAACAGCTGGGCTGAGAGAGCCCGAATCCCTAAGGGCGGTAAAAGGATACTCTTCACCGGGCAATCCTATCAGTTGATGCCATTTACACTTGCAGCACTCAAATTACTTGATTTACTGGAAGTTATACCAAATTTTGGCCTTTCATCGCTGAAAAATCCATTTTTTAATTTTGTGAGTGAAAAACTGGGTCTTCTCATGAGTATAGTGTTGGAAAGAAAACCTTTTGAGGAAGCTCTTGTGAGTGCAGCACTATTAATAGATGCAAACACAGGTTTCCTTTATGATGAAGAGCCCTATGATGGAGCCCTTTTGTATGATTTTGGAATGGAATGGCTTGTAGATTTGAATGAAAGGAGGATAAAAAAAGTCTTTGAAAGTAATGGTGTTGAGGAAATAATAACCATTTCACCTCACTCTTACCACATGTTCAAGAACGTTTATTCTGTTGATGTAGAAGTGTTTCATATCTATGAAATTCTAGCAGCAAATGGTTTTTCTGTAAGGACAGGAAATGCGATGCATGATCCGTGCCTCCTTACAAGAAAGAATAATCTTCTTGAACCCGTGAGAAAAGTGATAAGGGCCGAATTGCCTGAAAAGAATGGAAAAATGACCTCATGCTGTGGTGGGCCAGTAGAACTGATTTATCCAGATCTCTCGATGAAAATTGGAGCAAAAAGGGGAGAAGAGCTGATGGGAGTATGTGGATCAGTTGATAGGGTGTCAAAGGATGCATGTAAAATCCTGACTGCATGCCCCATTTGTTTGATGAATTTCATAAGGTGTGGATTCAATGCAGAAGATTGTTTAACTACCCTCAGGAAGAATATAGAGGTTACCAGGTGATCATATGCGTAACAGCTCAGAGACAGAAAATTGTAGCAATTCAGGAATAGATGACTTAGATATGGGTGTCAAAGAATTCCGGAAGGTAATAAAAACAGAAATAAAAAATTTTGATGCTCAATTAGCCTTTAAAAGAGCCTCAGAATCCTTCAGAAGAAATCTTGAGAATGTTATCAGAAAATACCCGCAAACAATGGATTTAATTGAAGAGGTAAGAAAAGTAAAAGAAGATTCGATTACCAATCTGAAAAACTTGGTGGAAATAACAATAGAGAATATGGAGGCAAATGGGATAAAGGTTATTTTTGCAAAAACCGCTGCAGATGCCAGAGAAGCCATTCTTGAAGAACTTGGCTTCAGTGAGGATGGTAAGGGCATTGTTGCAAAGTCGAAAAGCATGACTCTTGAAGAAATCGGCCTGCGAGAGTTTCTTGAAATGAATGGTTTTGAAGTGTGGGAAACTGATCTCGGGGAATTTATTATCCAGCTAACCGGAGACAGGCCGATGCATCTGACCTCGCCGGCAATTCACATTTCAAAAGAAACGATTGCAAAGCTGATTAATGAAAGAATTAACAACTCGGGTGAAATAGATTCCATCGACTCTATTGTTAAAGCAGTGAGAATTTTTTTGAGAGATAAGCTGATAAACGCTAAAGCAGGTATCAGCGGTTCGAATGTTATTTCGGCTGAAACGGGGAGTCTTATGATAATAGAGAATGAGGGAAATGCCCGTCTCACAACCGGTCTTCCAAGAAAACACATAGCAGTTGTTGGGATTGAAAAAATAGTCCCAAGGTTGAGTGATGCTTACAGGGTTGCAGAACTGACATGGAGATTTGCCGGATATGGAATGCCAAGTTATTTTGAGGTTATCAGCTCTCCGAGTAAAACTGGGGACATTGAGAAGAAGATAGTTATGGGTGCTCACGGACCTGAAGAGCTGACAGTTGTTCTGCTCGATAACGGCAGATTGAAGGCGAGCAGGGATGAGGTCTTAAGGGAAGCTTTGAAGTGTCTTAGATGTGGAGCGTGCATGTACGAATGTCCCGTTTTCTCCGAACTCAGGGGGAATTGGGGTGAAGTATATATGGGCGGAATTGGCGTTCTGTGGAGTGCAATAATAGGCAGTAAGTTTGCACACCTTGCGATGGCATGTCTTCTCTGTTCCCGGTGTGGCGAAATATGTCCGGCTGGCATAGATGCGGGAAAACTCATAAGAGAGATCAGAAAAAGAGTTATCGCTGAATTCAAGAACATGTGAGGTTTGAGTGGTATCGGAAAGGAGATTGAGCTTGATATATGGGTAGAGTTAAATTGAACAGAACCAGAGGTAAGTGGCAGGAAAAAGCAATACAAGCGTTGAAAACAAAAACATCGGAATACTAAAAGACAAAATTCAAAACGACAAAAATCATAAAGTTTAATTACCATTATAAAATTATTCAATTTCTGGATGGAGGTCTCTGGATGGAGGTGAAATTGTGAAAATAGGTTTTGTTGGAGCCGGAAGAATCGGCTCAACGTCAGCATTTACTTGTCTTCAGCATTTGGAGCTGGATGAAATTGCAATAGTAGATATTTTAGAGGATCTGGCTGTTGGAGAGGCGATGGATCTTTCGCATGCTGCAGCGGGTTTTGATAAGTATCCTGAGATTAAAGGAGGATCGGATTATTCTCTTTTGAAGGGAAGTGAAATTATCGTTGTTAGTGCCGGTCTGGCAAGAAAACCAGGAATGACGAGACTGGATCTTGCAACAAAAAATGCTGGGATCATAATGGATATAGCGAAAAATATAATGGAGAACTCTCCCGAGAGCAAAATACTCGTGGTGACGAATCCGATGGATGTGATGAATTATATCATGTGGAAGGAGACTGGCAAGCCGAGAAATGAAGTGTTTGGAATGGGGAACATTTTAGATTCTTCAAGGCTCAAGGAGAGGCTATATGCACACGGTGCGAGAAACATCAGGAAAGCATACATAATTGGTGAGCATGGAGACAGCATGTTTCCTGCGAAGAGCCTTGCAGATTTTGATAATGAGGTTGACTGGGTGAAGGTGGAACAGGAAACGAGGTTTATAGCGGCAGAGGTAATAAAGAGGAAGGGTGCTACGATTTATGGTCCTGCGGTTTGTATTTACAGAATGGTCAGGGCTGTGGTTGATGACACAAAAGAAGAAATTCCAACGAGTGTAATTCTGGACGGGGAATACGGGATAAAGGATGTTGCACTTGGTGTGCCGGTTATTCTGGGTAGAAATGGGGTAGAGAAGATTGTGGAATATGATCTGCCTGAAGAGGAACTCTCGGGATTGAAAAACTCTGCAAAGATTCTGAGAGAAAGGCTTTCTGAACTTGGTTACTGATCTTTTTTATTTTGTTTTACTGGTTTATGGTTTGAGTTAATTTAAGTTAAAACGTGGGAGTATGTATATGGTTTGAAGGGCAATTTGGGTTAATGTAAGCAACCTATATAGTATTTTTGAGGTGTGTTAGTACTTAGCAACTAAAGTATGGTGATAACAATCAAATAGCTCAGAATCAGAAAGTATGATTTATTTTAATTCATTGAGAAGTTCTAATGCTTTTTCACGTGGTATTTTTGTTATTGTATCTAGTTTACCCTCTTTCCACCATTTTTCTAACTTGATCTGAGGAAATAATCTAAAAAGGTATTTTAGGAAATGATTCTATGTCTGCGATGATGTATCCGTCAATCTCTGAAAGTTTATCTAAAAAACCATCCTCATCAAAACTACGCCCTGAACCAACCATATAGCTAGGGCAAAAGTATATACTATTACTTGAAATACTGCGAGCGAACCTCCCATTTTCTACCTTGAGAATCTATTGTATCAAAACCGGCGCCTTCACTGGGTGCAAGAGCACCTTTTTAGAACTTCATGAGTAAGTCTCCGCTCTAAAATAAATGACACTCTTTGACTGTCTGTAAAATATTCTTTTACATCATCTATATTTATTTTCAATGCTCGGGCAATCTCTTTTATGTCCCAATCAAGAATCCCGTTTGACCTCTTTTTCATTAGCGTCACGTTTCAGCATTTTTTATAATTCATTTAAATTTTACATTGCCTGGATGAGATGGTAAAAGGCCTCTTCTCAGGCATCCATTCTTTTATTCCAGCCACTTTTCTGCTATTATACCTTCCGGTTTGTATATTTCCTTATTGTCTGCATTAAATTCTGGTTTAAAATTCACTCTAAGATAGGCTAAATCTACTAATTTCCAACCGACTATTTTCCAATGTTTTGGGGTGGTCTCTTTTATAACAAATCCAAGTAATAAATGTCTCCCGTCAGCTTTTATTTTAGATCTTTTCGATGGCTTATAATAAAAATTCCTTGGAGACCCCTCCCTGACATTCTCAACTCTAGAAACTTTGATTTCGATATATGTTACTCTGCCATATTTGTCTATTATCTCTAAATCAGGATAACCTTTTTGTTTTAATCTTTTTGCGTTAATCCCCTCGTCAACCAATTCATTAACAAAAACATCTTCTAAAGGCTCACTTACATCATTGGGTCTATTACCTATAAGTTCATCACTTAGGTAGTAAATTTTTGCAACTTCACAAGCACTATGTTTAATTGATTCTATAAGATTCCGATCCTTTTCATCCTCCATATCAACTCTAAATATTCTTTTTCCAGTTGTCGCCTCTACAATCACAGGAAAAGCCACACCTTTAAGTGGTTGTAATACTTTTTTTTGCAAAATCCTTTAAATTCTCAAGTTCCCATTCAATTTCATCCTTACCCACCATCATATCAACCTCTTAAACAATTCTGTTAATTCCCTCAAAACTGATATCAAATATTCAACTTGCGTTCCTGTTGCACTTCCCTGTAAATTTCTTAATTCTTGGATAACCCTTTCAAAAACTTGCGTTGAAACTTGTTGTATTTCCGATACATCACAAGGAATAAAAATTCCACCTTGTGGACCCGGATAAACTAAACTAGCAACGATTCCTCGCCTTTTCAATTCTGTTAAAACACTGTTTTGAAATCCCTCTCTGTTTAAATTGATGCCTTGGTTTTTTAAGTATGTTAGGATTGCATCGATACTTATCCTATTATTTATACCGTAATGACCATTTGTAAGCAAGAACTTTACAGTTTCTACCTGCTCACGAGGATTATTTGCATTACTAATAAATAATTTTGCTCTCTGAACCCAAGGGCTATTTTGACAATTTACGTACTCTCCTCCACTCATTTTATTACTTCCGTATTTCTTTTTTGAAAATCAATATATTCTCTTTCTGCATCACGTTATAAAGACCGAATATAATTTTATCTATGTTTTTCACGAGTTTAAATCCAATCTTTTCAGCATATTCTGTTATGAATTCAACAGTTTTAATTTCCTTGCCCTGATATGTAGCGTTCCCAATAACTATGGCAGCGTATTTACCTGATTTTAACACTCTGTAGATCTCTTCTAAACTTTTCTTCATATCTTCATTGTAAAGATTTATTTTTCTTTGTCCTTTCCCTCTTACACCAATAAATTCCTCTCTTATTTCTGATAAGTTGAATCCTAATGCTTTTAAAGCATGTGCATCATTTGCAACATAATCTAAAGCAATAGAATAGGGTGGAGATGTCACAATTCCATCAATACTCTCGTCTTCCAGTGGCAATTCTCGTGAATCACCAACTTTGATATCAACTTTGCCTAAACTTAAATTTAATTCTTTAACTACATCCACATAATCTTTAACAGAAGCTATCATTAAATCCAAGTTTTTCATAAATGCTTTGGAAAAATCCTTCTTTCTTCGTGCGTTATCGCTTATTGCTACTAATTGAACCATCTTATAAAAATTTTTCACTTTTTCGTTAGTAATCTCTTCTATTGCATCACCTAATGACTTATTCTCAAGATTAAATAAATTTACGTTGATCCTTTTTAAGATTTCATCTTTCCGTTCTACTATTTCTGGCAAAACGTCTATTGATTCTGTTTTAACTCTGCTCTGTAAGATACATAATGGAGATATATCTATACCAATGCAGTTAATCCCTAATAACTGTGCCTCAACAGCAGTTGTCCCACTTCCTATAAAAGGATCAAGAACTGTGTCGCCCTCATTAAGCCTAATAATATTTAATAATGCTCTAATCATCTGGGGGTGAAACTTCCCTTTATAAGGATATATCCAATGTGTTAAATATTGGTTTACAGAACGAGTTTTATTTCTTTTTACAATGTGGTAGTAGTCAGTGTACTCTCCTTTAATCAATTTGAAGTATGCCAGTCTCTTTTTTAAAAATTCTACATCAGACTCTTCTAACAATTTAAATTCCCTTAATCCATTTGTTACTTTAAATTTTACTCCTAACGATCTCAATTCGAGTTGTGATAATGCTAGCTCATATATGAATTGGACATTATCAAAAAGAATTAGTTGTCTATTTTCAGATAAGGGCTCCTCACTAAATGTCCAAAGACTTGAGAGTTTTTCTGCTTTTTCTAGCATTCTTTCTCCTTTATAGTTTGACTTCACATTCATCGTTATCTCCTTCATGTTAGCTTTTGTGAATAATGTATTTTTAAACCTGTCGCAATGCCATAGCCACTTAACCAAATTTCAGATTGCTTGTTAAGTATAAATTCACTTATGAATCATCAAGCAATATTGTCGGTTAAGTAAATATTGTTTGGTATATGGTATTGCTTACACTTTACTTACGCTTTTGTTTAATAAAATACGAGTAGGGTCTTTACCAAATCGCATCTCAGCCACCTATGTTGGAACCCTTTACGGGTATTTTGATGAGTATGTTGATAAAGCTTACTTTGGGTTATACACCTCCCTTCTTTTTAGCATAAAGTAGATGCAAACCAGCATTTTCCTTGCTGTAGCAACAATAGCTATGTTATGTCCTCTCCTCCTCTTTATTCTCAGGTAGAAGGAGCTAAAGTATTCATCGTGCCTTATTGCTACGTTAGCACACTGTATCAGGATCCATCTGAGCATCTTAGCCTGCTTTGTTATATGGCCCTTGATTTCTTTGTTTCCAGATTGTCTTATTGAGGGGCATAAACCTACATAGCTTATCAGTTTAAACTTGTTGGGAAATCTATTAATGTCTCCTATCTCTGATTTTATTAGTAAGGCTGAGCAGTAGCTTATCTGATAGTTGTGAGTAATAAGGCATCCCCATCAATTTTAGCTTTTTCCTGGATGATCTTGTCAATTTCCTTAATCTCCTCGTTTATTCTTTCTATGGTGGAGAGGTTTATTTCCAGGAGTTTTCTATCGACTTCTGAAAGCTCAAGGTTTTCAAGGGATTCTTTTCCTTTCTTTGTGAAAGGATTTGGGTAGTTATTAATTCCGTTTCTAGCTAATATTGCATGAATTCTATTCTTTATTCTTGTTCTGTTCTCTACCAAGGCTTTTCTTAACCTTGTTAGCCTCAGCTCCCTCACTTCTCTGGCTACATATGATTCTGCTATAAGATTTGTTCTTAGGAGATGAGCTAGCATTTTTGCATCCAAACGATCGTTCTTTATTCTCGCTTCAGCTATAGCTCTCGTCTTGTAAGGATTGGCTAACTTAACATCCATGTAGTTCTCTAAAACATCGTAGATGTGTCTGTAGTTGGATGTTGCTTCTATTACTGCCTTAGCTCCTTTGTATTTTGATGCGAATTGCTCTAAGCTTTGTTTGGTGTTCTCTATTCTAGTTTCTTCATTTATTTCTCCTAATTCATTTACCACAGCTGCATACGAATATCTTTTGTGGATATCTAATCCAATATAAGTGCAGACCGGATATCGCGATTCGTACTTCCATACAGCCAGCATCCTTCGAAGTTAAGTCAACCTCTCGCGCTTATAGCGCATGGCTGAGCCTAACTGCGGGCTTTTATATCGGTCTGGTTAAAAGGGTTCCAACATGTGGTCGACCTCTGCAAAACCTTCTTTTCTTTAAATTCCAAAGAGACAACCACCCCCTACTAAATGGACATTCAGAGCTGCAAACTTATAAACAGATCGCATCAATCATATGACGATGTAACTTCCTCAAGCTCATTGATCTAGCGAGTTTGAAAACATCTTCAATAGCAGATCTTACAGGCTTGAAATCATTCCATCTTTTCAATAAATTCATCAGCTTAGCCTTTAAAGCCCTAAATCTTCTTTTTTGCTTCTTCAATTTCCTAGAATTAAAAATACTCAAAGGATAGCTTAATAATCTATCTAATCTTCTTAGTTTGAAGTTGTTTCTAGGGAAAATCAGAAGAACAATTATGTATTTGTTAATTCCTACAAGATAGTTCCTGTAGGCGTAGAATCCCTTATCCATAATAATCGTGTCTCTTCCCCATAGTATTTTCCTTCTCTTTAACACATTCATGACTTCTCTAAATATCCTAGCTTCACGCCTGTTTGCTGGATGCAAAAGAAACAGTAAATGCTTAAACGGATATTCCAAAACAAGAGTTAATTTCATACCTACAAAGAGTCCTTTAGCAGAGTGTCCCCCCACTTATAGTCTTTTCCTTTCAGATTAAACTTTCTATGTTTCCTGAAGTAGTTTAATATCCACACTAGAATTCTTAAAACCATAGCTATGAAGCTTTTCAGATTGAATTTAGAAAGTAAAGAATAGGTGTAACTTTCTTTAGGGACCTTATCAATTCCAAGAAATTCTCTTAGCTCCTTTCCTTGCCTTAACTCTTTGATATCATAGCTGATCTTTGTTGAGAAGAACATTGAAGTCATAACAACCTTCATTGAGGGAGTGTTCCTTATTTGCGTATACTTTGCAATGATCATCTTTGTTTTCCTCAAAGCGTAAAATTTCATTTCACAATCCTTCGGCTTTCGCCGAAGAAATCGAAAGTCTTAAGTATTTTTGATAATAGCTTCCACATGTAGTCCCTTTGGTCCGCTACTAAAGCAATTTTCATTATTTCATCTAGAGGGAGATCATGCTTCCTTCTACATAAGTTTTACTGTTTTTGGTTGGTTTGTTTCTTTTGAAAAAGAATCTTGTCATGTCTCTTTGAATGGGAGGTTGATTATTTCTCTGTTGAATGTTTAAAACCATCGAAAGGGGAATTAGTTTATGGATTTCGCAAGCACCCTAAAAATACAAGTATAATTTTTCATAGTTTCATACTTTTTATGCTGAAATAGTTAATTCTAACTTTTCGTCCTTAAAAGACTACTACGTTCTCATAATATATCACTCGTAAACAAAAGCATCTACCACTGCATGAACGACTCCCGGAGAGTAGTTTTTAACTTTTCTGAACTTTACCTTCACTTTCTTACCTGAAGCAGCAGCCGCCTTCTCGACTCTCTTAACCGGACGATCTATCACAGCGAGAGGAACTGATTCGTGGTAGTGGATGTAACCCTTCCCATTCAGAGCCTTTATTGCCACCTGCAGGAACTCGTGGCAGTAAATGTGACCCATTATTACTCTATCTGCGACCCCCTCAGGAGTTACATACATGGAATCTCCAAGAACCGGTACAATTTCCCTGACTCTGTTCAGTTTTATGTTTTCAAGTAGATAGTAATAGGAATCGGGATTCAGCTCGATTGAATAGACTCTCTCAGGCTGAGAGTGTTTAGCTATCGGAATTGAAAAGTAGCCAATTCCTGCAAACATATCTACAACAACCTCACCCTCCTCTACAATTTTCCCAATTCTTAACCTTTCATGCAGGTTTCCAGGACTGAACATTACCTTTGTAACATCGAGCTTGAATAAACAACCATTTTCCATCTGCACAGTCTCAGATTTATCTGAATCTCCTGCAATCGGTGTTAAATTGGGTTTCCTGAGCATCCCGCTTTTTCCCATATCTCTCCAGACCGATCTGCAACGGGGATGTATCTCAAGAAGCGTCTGTCCAATCAATTGAGTATATTCGGAAATCTCCTCAGGGATCTTAACGAGTATTATATCCCCTATAATTTTATAAGATCTTGGTATAAATTTTCTGAGCTTTTCGGGGATCTTCTTTGCCAGTAAGGTATAAAGGTCTCTCTCTTTAATAAAGTGTGGATTTTGCTGCTCTATAATCTGATAATTAGAGAATTGCTCCTCAAATCCCTTCAAAATCGGGATTATTACATTATCACCTTCAACGGTAATCAACCTCGTTTTATCCTTGGCTCCAATACTTTCAGCATACCTTCTGACCTTTTCAGCATCTTTTTTTGGTACCCTGACGGCGATAAAAGCGCTTTCAATCATCTTTCATCACTTCTGACGGGAAAACGTAAATCTCTCCATCAACTTCAAAATAAAGAACTTCATCTCCCACGTTGAACTCTGTGAGTCGTTTTGTTCTGACCACCTTCTGGTCTCGTGGTCTCAGAACCTCCACAACATCCTCATCTTTGTTCACAACGACAGTCTTCTGGATATCTTCCCTTTTTATCGCAAGTTCTGGATCTTTGAGTTTGAATGATTTTCCAGTAGCATCGACTGCTTTTTTATTTATATGGTTGGTGACAATGAGCACCCTTCCCTCATCCCTAACAACATCTCCCATTCTGTATTCGGGAAGTTTTATCGAATAAGTTGTTCTGAAAATATCTCTTCCGTCAATTCTCCCAGATATTTTTTTACTCTCCTTAATTCTTCCTCCAAGCCTCTCCTCAATTTTTCTGATGAGTTTTTTACCAAGATTTCGATCTCCGATATAATAGTCTATGCCCTCTTTTCTTTGAACCACCTTTGAAACAAATGCTTTGGGGTTATCCTTCTCTTTCTCGATGGAATTCTGAATTATTGTAGTGGCTATCTGAATTTCCTCACTTTCGAGTTCTCTGTTTTCCGCCCTCAACTGAATTATGGATTCGTAGTAACCACCCGAAATTCTGCTGCACCTTTCGCAAACCTCGTAATCAATCCTCAGCTCGAAAGGAACCTCAAAAGAAATCTTCTCTCCTCTAAAAGATCCATCAAAAGAGAGAATACCTGTATTTTCACCCATTTCTTTTATCTCAAAGTTTTTGATCTCGAATTCCTCATCACAAGTAAAATTTTTCATGATTTCATCCATTACAGCATCGTAGATATCTTTTTCACACCATTTTCCTGAAAAAAACCTCCCACATTTCGAACACTTCCTAATTTCGATGTATGGTCTGAATTCGAATAATTCATTCCTCTCTAAATAGCATTTCGAACAGATTTCATATTCGGTTTCCTCTCCACATATGGCACATTTTCTCATTGATGTAGGTTTGAAGGCAGGTTATTTTAGTTTTACACATCTTTGGTTTATGGTGTGTGGCTGGTGAATGGGGTTAATCAAGAACGGTTAATCAGACGTAAAAAATTAAATAAAGCGGGATTAGTATTCGTATGTTATGTAAACGCTCGAGCTAATCTGAACGTCTGAGGGGGACACTGGTGTTGAAGCATCCATTCCTGCTTCAGATTTATACAGCGCTTGAAAAGGTACAGGCCTGTAATAAGATCCCTCCACTACGATTTTGGATGGTTTTATACTATCAATTCCAAGTTCATTTGCGACAACCTCTGCCTTTCCTTTAGCATCCTGAACAGCCATTCTCAGTGCATCATCATAATATTTTTTCCTCGTGTCCTCCTTTAAACCAAAGGTGATGCCATCAATCCTGTTCGCACCAGCTCTGGTTGCAGCATCAATTATTTTTCCAGCCATATCTGGCTCGGAGGTGACTGATATCTTGTTTGTAACTCTGTAACCGACGATTATATTTTTCTGGGTCTTAGTAAATCCTGTTGATTCCTCGACCCACTGATAGATGGGTTCGATTCTGTAACCGGTTGTTTTGATATTCTTTTCGGGAATCTTCAACTTCCTGAGTTCATTGTAGATTGCGTTCATTTTTTCGGCATTGTTCGATGAAGCATCCTGAGCATTTTCAGCTTCTGTCACAACTGCCAATACAACATTAACCTCGTCCGGTTCAGCGTAAACAGTTGCGTATCCATTCACTTCTAATGTGCCGTTAAATTTTGTTTCTTGAGACTTTACTGGTTCGATGCTGGTTTGGAGTAATACTGCGACAATTAAAAATGCAAACAAACCTGCTGTCAGTCCTACTAAAAATCCTGCTTTCTTTCGGTTCATAATTTCTGTCTTGTGAATTTGTTTATACTTCTATTTATTTTGTTTTATTTTATATTTTAAAATTTAAAAATCCCATAACCAACAGTAATTTTCACAACTTTAATAAACTTAAGATCTATTTCCTTTTGATGATTTGTGAACTCGAAACAGATACTTTGAGCTTATGCATGCAATGCGGGACATGTTCAGCTACCTGTGTTTCAAGATATTCTTTTAACTTAAGGAAGATCTTAATGGAATGGATCTCAAAGAACAGACATTTGGAATCTAATGCAGGGTTATGGGACTGCACCACATGCCTCAACTGTCAGAAGAGATGTCCCAGAGGGATCCCGCTCACTCAAATTATTATTGATTCGAGAAAGATGATCATCGAAAGTGGAAAGGCTCCGCCGGACATAAGGGATATGCTAATTTCGATCCAGAAACACAGAAATCCCTATGGGGAATCTAAACATAAACGTTCGGAATGGATGAAGGATTTAAATATAAAGCATGCTAAGGATGGAGAATTCGAATGGCTCTGGTATATCGGCTGTGCGAACTCCTACGATCCGAGAGGCAGGGAAATTGCAATTAAAACTGCAGAAATTCTGGATGAAATGGGAATATATTTTGCAGTTCTCGGAAATGAGGAGGGTTGTTGCGGTAACGATGTACTCAGAGTTGGTGAAGAGGGTTTGTTTGAATCTCTTAGAGAAGAGAATCACTTGGTTTTTAGGAAATATGGTGTGAGAAGAATTCTAACATCCTCTCCCCATTGTTATAACACATTCAAAAATGAATATCAGGGATATGATGTGATGACAGTTCTCGAAATGATTTACTGGGGCATTAAAACCGGAATACTGAATTTCAGACATGATGTTGAGGCAAAGGTTACATTTCATGATCCCTGCTATCTCGGCAGATACAATGGAATTTATGATGCCCCGAGGGAGATTCTGGCATCAATTTATGGAATCGAACTCGTTGAGATGTCAAGAAACAGAGAGAACAGTTTTTGCTGTGGAGGTGGTGGGGGGAACATATTGAGGGATAATTTATCGAGACCAAACGTGATAAGGGCAAGAGAAGCCTCTCTAACCGGGGCAGATATAGTTGCTGTTGCATGTCCTTTTTGCCTGACAATGTTGGAGGATGGATTAAAATCCATAGGAAAGGAGATTACTGTGATGGATATTATAGAGCTCGTTCACCTTGCTGTGTTTGGTGAGTAGTTTGGTGAGTTGAGATAGTTGGGTTAAATTGAATAAAATGCAAGTGGTGAAAGGAATTATGGAAATCAAAATCGTGATGACTTCTCACAGGGTTGAATTTATCCCTATGCTTAGAGATGAAGCTCTTAACTCTGAGATTATAATACTTGAAGAGCCTCCAAACCAGAATCTTTTCGATTTCTTCGAGGGTAAGATGTCTGTCGAGGATTATGTGAGAGGTGTTGATACTTCTTTCCCACTCTATACTTATTTCCTGTCTGATCTGTTGAAGAATCTCCATTCAATGGGTAAGGAAATACATCAGATAGAGCCATATCTTGAAATCATTCAGAAGTTACAGAAGTCTATAGAAGATGGGAGTTTTGAAGACCTGATTAAAAATCCGGAGATAGAAAGAGTGAGGTTGGTTGAAAAAAGAGCTTTTGGGGCATTTATTGATTATCAGGAAGCTTTTCTATCTGGAGACTTCGAGAGGTTAATTGAATCAACGATTGAATTTTCAAAGGCAGATGCTGAAAGATTTAGGGTTAGAGATTGTATGAGGGCCAAAGAAGTGACGAGATTTATTGAGCACTGCAGGTATCATAAGCATCACGAACAGGAATTGAGAATTCTGATAGAGGCAGGATCTATTCACTCTCGACTCTATCCTGCTTTGAAAAAAGTGTTTAAGAGCGATTATATTGAAGTTATCAACCTGAAAGAAATCGTTGCGAGAAATGTGGGTCTTGAAATGCTTGACAATCCGGGAAATCAGCTAACTGAAGTATTTTTAATGGGGAAGGAATTTGACAAAAAGGATTTGAAATTGCTTGCTGCAAGGAGTCTGGTTTATATTTCTAAAATAACTCCTGAGGAGATGCTACCTGATGATGAAAACGAGTATCCTCACCTTTTAGAGGAAATCAATACTATAAAGGAAGTAATGAAAATGAACTATGAAGAGTGCAAGCAGGAATTCACAAGAATCTGGAAAAGGAAATTGAGAAAATAGAATATGGTTCTTGATAGAGTTCTCGAACAGAATCGGTTTAGAATGTGTAACTGGAATTAATATTTTAAACAAACTTCCTGTCATATATCCTATGGAACTATCAATTGCCATACCATCTTCATCACTCATTAATGAAACTGATGAAAGGATAAAGGCTTACAAAGTTTGGCAGATTGCAAGAGCTGCGGCTATTTTCAGGGTTGGAGAAATTATAGTCTATCCCGACCCAAAAAAAGATGAATCAGACTATATAATCGAGATTCTGAAATTTCTTGAAGTCCCGCAGTATCTTAGAAAGGATCTTATTCCGATAAAGAGGTCGTTGAAGTACGTTGGTTTGCTTCCACCTCTGTCCATTCCATCGCATCGCCCGAAACATTTAAAAATCGGTGAGGTGAGGGAAGGGGTTGTAAGAAAAGTTGGTCCTGACGGAACGGCTTGGGTGGATATAGGTCTTAACGCCCTGGCCCTCATGAGGGATTATGTCCCTTCAGGGGCCCGCGTTACCGTCAGGGTCTGTTCGAAGAAACCGTTGGTGGTCGAGGAAGCTAAACCTCCGGGTTACTGGGGGTATAAAGTAAAGAAAGTTGATCTCGGAGAAATCCTGGAAAATGAAAGCACAATTGTGCTTTCGAGAAAGGGAGAACAGGTAACTGTGGAAAAGGCTAAAGGCCTTGATAGAGCGTTGCTCATATTTGGAAGTCCGGAAGAAGGTGTATTTGAGATTGCAAGGCGAACCGGACTTGAAATAAGCTCGAAGGTCAGATGCTGGAACACAATCCCCGATCAGGGTACTGAAACCGTGAGGCTGGAGGAAGCAATCACCTCGACTCTGGCGGTGCTGAATGTGATCTGCAGGCGTGGGTGAGCGCAGGTAGACGCAGATAAGCACAGGTAAGCACAGGTAAAAAATCAGGTTTATAATATGGGTTTGGAATGAAGAAAGAAAAGATAAACTGGAAAATAGGTGGTAGGTAATGAAAGAGCACAGACCAAGAAGAGGATCTCTGGCATTTTCTCCAAGAAAGAGAGCTGCCAGCATTGTTCCAAGGATAAGGGCTTGGCCCGACCACGATGGTGAACCAAAGATGCTGGGTTTTGCCGGTTATAAGGCTGGCATGACTCATGTCGTGATGGTAGATGATAAAAGAAACTCTCCAACATATGGGGAGGAGATTGTCGTACCCGTAACGGTTATTGAGGCTCCACCATTGAAAGTTGGAGCAATAAGGGTATACAAAAAGACGCCCTACGGAATGCAGATTACTGCAGAAGTTTGGGCTGATGATTTAGATGACTTCTTGGGCAGAAGATGCACTCTACCCAAATCTACAGAATCAACTGATCTCGATAAACTGGAGGTCTCCGATTTTTCAGAAGTCAGAGTCATAACGTATACACAACCCTATAAAATGGTAGGTGTCCCAAAAAAGGTTCCAGATGTTATGGAGCAGAAAATTAGTGGAAACGATCTAGAAAAATGCCTTGAATATGCAAAAGAAAAGCTTGGGAAGGAAATCAGAGTGTTTGAAGCCTTTAACGAGGGTTCGATTATTGATGTTACCTCTATCACGAAAGGTAAAGGTTTTCAGGGACCCGTTAAGAGATGGGGAGTTATAACCTTGAACGCGAAACATGCGAGGAGCAGCAAGCACAGGAGAATAGGCAATCTAGGGCCATGGAACCCCCACCATGTAAGACCCACTGTACCGCAGGCAGGTCAGATGGGATTCCATCAGAGAACTGAGTTCAACAAGAGGATCGTCAAGATAGGTGACAATGGAGAGGAGATTACACCTAATGGAGGATTTGTGCATTACGGTATTGTGAAAAATGATTATGTTATGGTCTCGGGCAGCGTACCTGGAACAATTAAAAGACTGATCAGATTTAGGGATGCGATAAGACCACCATCAGCTATCTATGAAGGTGTTAACGTCATATATGTCAGTACGACATCCAAACAAGGCAGGTGATGTTTGATGAAAGCTAAGGTTTACGATCTCAAAGGTGAAGTTGTTGAAGAAATAGAACTTCCGGCAGTTTTTGAAACAGAACTCAGGCCGGATATAATTAAAAAAGCCGTTCATGCCATACAGAGTAGAAGAAGGCAGCCTTATGGACCAAATCCACTATCAGGCATAAATTATTCAGCAGAAAATTGGGGACCTGGACATGGATTTGCAAGGGTTCCCAGGCTGAAAACTGGTAGAAGGGCTGCCAAGGTCCCTCAGGCCGTAAAAGGAAGGGCCCCACACCCTCCGAAAGTACAGAAAGTATGGGAGGAGAAGATTAACAAAAAAGAAATGAGAAAAGCTCTTTGTTCTGCAATAGCAGCAACTGTGAATCCCGAACTTGTATCTGAAAGATCACACGTTTTTTCAGGTGAGTTGCCCAAGGTTGTATCTGATGAAATTCACGGACTTAAAAAGACAAAAGAAGTTATCGAGGTTTTCAAAGCTATAGGAGTTTATGAGGATGTTGAAAGGGCCAAAGCCAGGAAAAGAGTGAGAGCTGGTAAGGGGAAGATGAGGGGTAGAAAGTACGTTGGTAAGAAAAGTGTCCTTCTTATTGTTGGTGAAAATTCGGATATAATCAGGGCTGCAAGGAATCTTCCAGGTGTTGACGTTGCGGTTGCAAGGAATCTGAATGTTGAGCTACTCGCTCCTGGTGCAAACGTCGGGAGGCTAACTGTATGGTCAAAGTCTGCGATTGATTATCTGGAGGGGTGGTTATGCTGATAAAAAGTTTTATTGTTACTGAAAAATCCACAATTGAAATAGAGAAAAACATACTGACGGCGATTGTTGACAAAAAAGCTGACAAAAAGGACATTAAAAAGGAGATTGAGCGGAGATTTGATGTGAAAGTAGATTATGTGAATACGCTTATAACTCCAAAGGGAGAGAAAAAGGCGTACATTAAACTTATGCCAGATTACTCGGCTGAAGAAGTCCTCTCCAAACTTGGAGTGTTCTAATTGAGGTGATAAGATGGGTAAAAGGATAATCTCACAGAACAGGGGTAAAGGAACCCCAACGTATAGGGCTCCGTCACATAGGTATAAAGCTGATTTGAAGCACCTGAATTTTACCGAATCTCTGACAGCCAGAGTTATTGACATTGAACACGATCCAGCCAGAAATGCGCCTATTGCAAAAGTTGCTTTGCCTGATGGGAGTGTAACATATGTTATAGCTACAGAGGGCATGGGCATAGGAGATGTAATTGAAGCTGGAATAAGTGTTAGTTTAAAGCCTGGAAACACGACGCTGTTGAAGAACATCCCTGAAGGAACTCCGGTTTGCAACATTGAATCAAATCCTGGTGATGGTGGAAAGTTTGCAAGAGCAAGTGGAACTTTTGCACTACTTGTCTCTCATGAAGAGGAAAGAACGTTGCTTCAGATGCCATCAGGTGTTCTAAAGTGGTTTAACCCATCCTGCAGAGCAACGATTGGAATTGTTGCCGGTGGTGGTAGGACAGACAAACCCTTTGTTAAGGCAGGCAAAAAATATCACAAATATAAGAGCAAAGCTGCCAAATGGCCGAGGGTGAGGGGAGTTGCGATGAACTCGGTTGATCACCCCTTCGGTGGAGGAAAACACCAGCACACCGGAAAACCGAAAACTGTTGGCAGAAATGCGCCTCCAGGCAGGAAAGTTGGGAGTATAGCAGCCAGAAGAACTGGAGCGAAGAGGTAAAATTGTTGATGGAGGGATTTTAATGGCTTTAAAAAGTAAGGTTGTAAGGCCCAAGGATTTCAAGTTTCGGGGACTGACTCTGGATGAAATTAAGAACATGACTCTTGAACAATTTGCTCAGCTTTTACCTTCAAGAGAAAGGAGAAAGATAAAGAGGGGTTTTACAGAGCAGGAGGAGAAGCTCCTGAGAAAATTGAGAAAAAAGGATTTCGTAAGAACACATTGCAGAGATATGATCATCATTCCTGAAATGGTGGGCAAAATAATAATGGTTCACAATGGCAAGGACTTTGTTAGAGTAGAGATCAAACCGGAGATGATCGGACACAGACTCGGTGAATTCGCTCCCACAAGGACATTCATTAAGCACAGCGGACCCGGTGTTGGTGCAACGAGAAGTAGTAAATTCGTTCCACTGAAGTGAGGAGGATAGAATGGCAAGAGTTGGTTATGCATACGAACCCGAAGATGATGCGAAGGCTGCAAAAGCAATGGGTTACGAATTTCCAATTAGCTTCAAGCACGCAGTTGAGATTTGTGCTGCTCTCAAAGGAAAGAAAATTGATGAGGCCGTTAAGTATCTTGAAGAAGTCATAGAGCTGAAAAGGCCGGTACCATTCAAAAAACATGATAAAAAGGTACCGCACAAAAGAGGACTTGAAAAATGGTATGCAGGAAGATATCCACAGAAAGCAGCGAAACACATTCTCAAGGTAATAAAGAATTTGGAAGCAAATGCTGATTATAAGGGTATTGAGAAGGAGAGGCTGGTAATAACACATGCTCAGGCCAAGAAAGGTAGGGTTTTGAAAAGATATATGCCAAGAGCCTTTGGAAGAGCCACTCCTAAATTTAGAACTCTTACCACAGTTGAATTCGTTGCAGAGGTGCGATAATGGCAGTTGAAAGGAAATTTGTTGAGGACAGAGTTAGGAAACTCAGAGTCAAGGAATGGATGGCTCAAGAAGTAAGGAATGCAGGGTTCGGTGGTGTGGATATCACAAGAACGCCTTTGGGAACACAGATCACACTTTTCGTTGAGAGACCAGGGCTCGTGATCGGGAAAGGTGGCAGAAGAATCAGGACACTCACTGAGAAATTGAAAGAATTCGGGATTGAAAATCCACAGGTCAGTGTTGATGAGATCGAAAGACCAGAATTCAACGCAAGACTGATGGCCTCTCTGCTTGCAAGAGCTCTTGAGAGAGGCTGGTATTTCAGGAAAGCCGGTTACAGATTCCTTTACCGGATAATGGAGGCAGGTGCCAAAGGATGTGAGATAGAGGTAAGTGGAAAGCTCACTGGAGAGAGGGCGAGAACTGAAAAATTCATTGCAGGAACAATGGTTCATACTGGTGAACCGGCAAACAGTGCTGTTAATACTGGATATGATGTAGCAATCAAAAAACTTGGAGTCCTCGGAGTTAAGGTAAGGATAATCCCTCCAGATTCGGAGCTTCCTGATGAGTTTGAAGTTAAGGATGTGAAAATCGTTGATGATCTGCAGGAGTCGAAAGAGATTACAGAAGAAACTGGAAAGGATGAAACAAAAGAATCGGGAATTGAGGAAAGCGAAGTAAAAGTCGAGGAGGTAGATGCAAATGAAAATGAAGGAAATAAGGGAAATGAGCAAAGCTGAGAAAATAAAGAAACTCAATGAACTGGAAAATGAACTCCTGAGGCTTAAAACTCTCATAAGATCGGGTGGAGCTCTGGAAAATCCGGGAGTTGTCAGGGCTGTGAGAAAGGACATTGCAAGAGTGAAACTTGCCCTCAGGGAAGAGGGGTTCAGAGTCTGAACAAGGATCATAAAAATCAAAATTAGGGTGATTCTGGTGAATGCAGATCTCAGAACTGTAAATTCAGATCTAAGGTTGATAGTATCTCATGAATTGATTGGGCTCGATTGTGAGGTTATGGAGAGTCCGAACACCTCTGAGATTGGGATAAAAGGGGTTATTGTGGACGAGACGATGAAAATGCTTGCAATTGAAACCCCGAGAGGTGTTAAAAAAATATCAAAACAGGGCAGGACATTTAAAATCCGTCTGGGTGATAGGGCCTTGAAATTGAGCGGGGAACTCATTGCATTCAGACCGGAAGACCGTATAAAAAGAGGAATCATGCTAATTAGGAGATATAAAGGAAATTATAAGGCCAGAGGCAGGTGATTGGATGAGAGATATTGGATATGATGTTAAACTCCCTGAAAGTGAATGTGATGATGAAAACTGTCCATTTCATGGTAAATTGTCTGTAAGAGGACAGCTTTTCAGGGGGAAGGTTGTGAAAACTTACGAAAAGTCAGCTGTGATTGAAAGAGAGTTACTAAGGTATGTTCCCAAGTACGAAAGGTACCTGAAGAAAATCTCCAAAATTCATGCACACAATCCACCATGCATTGATGCGAAGCCGGGCGATGATGTAACAATCATTGAGTGCAGACCGTTGAGTAAAACCAAGTCTTTTGTTGTAGTTGAGAAGGCATCAGAGGTGTCAGAATGAGGGCGAGAAAATCTCGTGTTCCAAGATCTCTTCCAACAGGAGCGAGGCTGGTGTGTACTGACAATACAGGAGCCAGGGAACTCGAGATAATATCTGTAAAGGGCTACAAAGGTGTGAGAAGGAGATATCCCTCTGCAGGTATTGGAGATATTGTAGTGGTAAGTGTGAAGAAGGGAACTCCTGAAATAAGAAAACAGATTCATTATGCGGTTATCGTAAGGCAGAGAAAGGAGTTCAAGAGACCGAATGGTATGAGGGTAAAATTTGAGGATAACGCAGCAGTGATAACAGATCCACAGGGCAACCCGAAGGGGAGTGAGATAAGAGGTGCTGTGGCAAGGGAAGCAGCAGAAAGATTCTCAAAAATTGGCTCCCTTGCGTCAGCTATACTGTGAGGTGAGTTAAATGATACCAAAATCAAAGCAACCAAGAAAACAAAGGCGATGGTTGTATAAAACTTCAAAGCTTCATGAAAGGCACAGATTGCTTCATGCAACTCTTTCAAAGAAGCTGAGAGAGAAATATGAGAAGAGATCTCTTAGAGTCAGAAAAGGAGATAAAGTCAAAATTATGAGAGGAGAATTTTCGGGTCAGGAAGGGAAAGTCCTTGAAGTGGATCTCAGAAAAGGAATTATTAAAGTTGACGGTATTACAGTGTCGAAGGCGGATGGAACAGAAGTATCTGTCCCGATTATCCCTTCAAATGTTATGATTGTAGACCTTGGAGAAGTGGACGAAACAAGAAAGAAAATACTTGAGAGGTGAATTAAATGCATCAAAAAAGACTTTCAGCACCAAAAACAGTAAAAATACCCAGGAAGAAAAAGAAATGGGTTGTTAAAACATCACCCGGACCCCATGACAAAACAGCGGTTCCATTGCTTATCATTGTAAGAGATTTTCTTGAGTTCGCGGATACTGCAAAAGAAGCCAGAAAAATAATCTCGTCAGGAGACATTCTGGTTGATGGCATACCGAGAAAGGACTATAAGTTTCCCGTGGGTCTTTTTGACGTAATCGCGATTCCTAAAATCGAAAAGAGCTACAGAATGCTTTTTGATGAGAAGGGTAGATACATACCGAAAGAAGTTGAAGATTCAAATCTTAAGTTATATAAGATCACAGGAAAAACCATCCTTAAAGGTGGAAAAGTTCAGCTTAATCTTTTTGATGGAACCAATATACTTGGAACAAACGATTATTCGTCAGGAGACAGCATTCTGCTTAAGGTTCCTGAAAAGACCATCGTTCAGCACCTCAAATTTGAAGAGGGTGCGCTGGTTATGATCACTGGTGGTACACATGCGGGTGAAATTGGTAAAGTCAAACAGTTCAAAGTAGTGCGAGGATCAGCCCCCAATCTTGTGACTGTTGAGGGGCGTGATAGGGATATCACAACAATTGAGGACTATATTTTCGTGGTTGGAGGAAAAGATTCCTCAAATCCAGTGATTGACCTCGGGGTGTGAAGTATGGAAGTTAAAGTCGAACAAGAAAAAAGTATTCAAAGTGATGTGAACCCCATGAGGGGGATAATGGTTGACAAGGTAGTTATTAACATGGGTATAGGTCAGAGTGGGGAGAAGCTAAAAAGAGCTCAGAACCTCTTAGAACAGCTCACCGGACAGCGGCCAACCATAACATATTCAGAAAAAACAATCAAAAACTTTGGGATAAGAAAAGGTGAAGCTATTGGCGTTAAAGTTACGCTCAGGAGAGAAAAAGCCGAGAAATTTCTGAGGGATGCACTGACTGTCAAAGAGAACAAATTGAGAAGAAGACAGGTAAATGCCGGTGAATTTTCTTTCGGGATTCATGAACATATTGACCTACCTGGAGTGAATTACGATCCTGATGTCGGGATTTTTGGAATGGATGTGAACGTCTCTTTAAGGAGAAGGGGATTTAGAGTAAGTAGAAGAAGGATTTGTAAGTCGAAGGTTGGTAAGGATCACCTCATCACAAAAGAAGAGACGATCGACTTTTTGAGAGCATTTGGCGTGGAGGTTGAATAAAATGGAAAAGAGTGAGAAGATATTTGGCAGGGGAGCAAACGAGTGTAGAAGGTGTGGCAGAAAAGCAGGCTTGGTAAGAAAGTATGGTCTTTACCTTTGCAGACAGTGTTTCAGGGAAGTTGCTTCTGAACTTGGATTTAAAAAGTACTGGTAGGTGTCAGGTATGAGTCTCAGTGATACGCTCTCAAACACCATGGTTGCTTTGAAGAATGCAGAATCTGCCGGATATTCATCCTGTGTTGTAAGGCCAGCTTCAAAATTAGTCGGTAATGTGCTCAAGGTATTGAAGGACTACGGTTACATAAAAGAATTCGAGTATATCGACAACAATCAGGGTGGAGCATTCAAGATCAAGCTATCTGGCAGAATTAACGACTGCGGAGCAATCAGACCAAGGGTGAGTGTTAAGAAAACAGAATACGAAAAGTTTGAAGCACGATTTCTTCCTGGAAAGGACTTTGGCATACTTGTAATCTCGACAGTTGAAGGTGTCATGTCTCAGAAAGCGGCAATAGAGAAAGGACTCGGAGGAGTTCTTCTGGCTTATGTGTACTGAGGTGATTATTGATGGCCGAAATTGAAAGGATGGTTCAGATACCTGCGGATGTGGAAATCTCCCTCCAGGGAGACAACGTCTCTGGATACACGCTGACAGCGAAAGGCCCCAAAGGGGAGAACATGAGGAGACTCAAATTCAGGGGAATTTACATTGAAAAGCAGGATTCGATTATCAGGGTCTATTCGAAAGAAAACAAGTCTAAACTGAAAGCCATGGTTGGAACTTTTGCTTCTCACATCAACAACCTGATCAAGGGAGTCTCAGAAGGTTTTGAGTACAGGTTGAAGGTTGTTTATGCTCACTTCCCCGTTAAAGTAAGGGTGGAAGGTAAGGAAGTAATAATAGAAAACTTCTTGGGGGAGAAATACCCGAGAAAATCGAAAATTGTAGGAAGAACTCAGGTTAGAGTTCAGGGAAATGAGATCATAATAACTGGGATAGATAAAGAGGAGTGCGGTCAGACGGCTGCAAATCTGGAACAGACTACGAGAATCAAAAATCTGGATCAGAGAATCTTCCAGGATGGGATATACATTGTTGAAAAACCATGATTGGGGTGGCTAAAATGGAAACTAAAATTGACGAAACCAAAACGGACGCTAATATTGATAAAGAAGATGCCAAAAAAGCAAAACCTTTGCTTACTGAAGAAATAAAAAGACTTCTTCGAGTAAGAAGGAGGCAAAAGGCCAGAAAGCCTGAATTTGGTAGATATGAAGCTCATAAAAAATTAAGATTGAGGGATAAAAGCTGGAGAAGACCGAGAGGTATGGATAATAAAATGAGAAAAAGGATTGCCGGCAAAACTCCCGTCCTAGTTGGGTTCGGGACTCCAAGAGCTGTCAGGGGTCTGCATCCCAGTGGTTTTCAGGAGGTACTTGTGAGAACGATAAGTGAGCTCTCTGAAGTAAATCCTGAGACTCAGGCAGTCAGAATTGCCTCGGCCGTGGGACTTAAAAAAAGGCTGGCAATTGAAGATAAGGCAAAGGAGATGGGTATTCGCATTCTTAACCCGGTTCAAAGGTGATGTTCATGAATTTGAAGCTTCAAAGAAGACTTGCAGCCGATATTTTGAAATGCGGCGAAAACCGTGTGTGGTTGGACTCAGAATCTCTTGATTCTATTGCAGAAGCTGTGACAAAGGAGGATATCAGACAGCTCATTCAGGATGGTTTGATAAAAAGAAAGCCAGTTAAAGGAATCAGCAGATCCAGAGCCAGAATGAGGTTACAGCAGAGGAGAAAGGGTAGAAGGAGAGGTTACGGAAGGAGAAAGGGCAGAAAAACCGCAAGAATGTCCAGGAAAACAAAGTGGATAATCAGAATCAGGGCGCTGAGAAAAAGGTTGAAGTATCTGAGAGAGACAGGGCTGATAGACTCAAGAACATACCGCATGCTTTATAGAAAAGCGAAAGGTGGGGAGTTTAGAAGCATCTCCCATCTGAATTCATACATTCAGGCTCAAGGGCTAATTAAGGGGTGATAAGATGGCAAAAGGACCTAGGTACAGGGTTCCATATAGGAGAAGAAGAGAAGGTAAAACAAATTACAGAAAAAGATTGAAACTTCTGGTTTCAAGAAAACCCAGATTAATTGTCCGAATTACAAACAAGAGGGTGATCGCTCAAGTCGCTGAATATACTCCTGTAGGTGATAGAATAATCGTTTCAGCAGATTCATCAATGCTGAGGAAAATTGGGTGGAAAGGTGATTTGAACAATACAGCAGCAGCATACCTGACAGGCCTTCTTATCGGAAAAAAGGCATTAAATGCTGGAATTGATGAAGCTGTGTTTGATGTTGGCCTCAGAACTCCAACAAAGGGATCAAGAATTTTTGCCGCACTCAAGGGAGCGGTTGAAAGTGGACTCGAAATCCCCCACTCTCCAGAGGTATTTCCAGATGATACAAGAGTGAGAGGAGAACATATAGCGAGATATTATGAAGATGTTGGAGGTTTTGCTGGATATGAAAAAAGAGGTTTGAAACCGTCAGAACTTCCAGATCATGTTGATGAGATTAAAGCAAGAATATTAGAAGGACAGGGGATGGTTTGATGAGTGCAGTTCAGGAATGGGTTCCAAAAACCAGACTTGGCAAGCTTGTTGCCGAGGAAAAGATAAAAACCATTGATGATGCAATTGCAAGCGGGCTTCCGTTGAAAGAACCCGAGATTGTGGATGTATTGCTTCCAGATCTCGAGGATGAGGTTCTCGAAATCTCGCTTGTCCAGAGGATGACTGACAGTGGTAGAAGAACAAATTTCAGGGTTACAGCCATTGTTGGTAATAAGGATGGTTACATAGGGATTGGTGTAGGAAAAGCATCTCAAGTTGCTCCATCCATTCAGAAAGCAGTCACAAATGCAAAACTGAACATATTCAAGGTAAATAGAGGCTGTGGATCATGGGAGTGTGGTTGCAAGGGAACACACTCGATACCTTTCAAAGTGACCGGGAGTGCTGGAAGTGTAAGGGTAACCCTAATTCCCGGTCCAAAGGGACTTGGTCTTGTAGCTGGAGATGTTGCAAGAAAGGTTCTTGAGCTTGCAGGGGTTAGCGATGTATGGACATTCACCACTGGCAACACAAAAACCACTATAAATTTTGCAAGAGCGACCTATGAAGCTTTAAAGCAAACAATGTATGTGAAGAGGTAAAAGGGGTGGTTTGTATGAAGCTTTATGCAGTAGTTAGATTGCGAGGACAGCATGACATTCATAGGAAGATAAGAGACACTCTCAAAATATTAAGACTTCATAAAAAATATCACTGTGTGATAGTGCCTGAAAGCGAATCCTACCGTGGAATGCTTCAAATTGTCAAGGACTATGTAGCCTACGGAGAACTTAATCATGAGATCTTAGCAGAACTTATCAGGAACAGGGGAAGACTCTCAGGAAACAGAAGGGTTACGGATGAGTATGTAAAGGAGAAAACAGGTTATGAAAATATTGATGAATTCGCTAAAGCAGTATTTGAAGGTAAGGCTAAACTTTCTGATCTTGAGATTAAACCTGTTTTCAGACTCCATCCACCTAGGGGTGGTTTGAGAAACATCAAATGGCATTTTCAAGCTGGAGGAGAGCTTGGATATCAGGGAGAAAATATTAACGCCCTGATTTACAAGATGAGATAATTTGGTATGAGGTGATCATATTGCCCAAAAAGAAAATTAAGAAAATCAGGGGATCCAGAACATGCGGTGGAGGGTCTCATAAAAGGAGAAGAGGAAGAGGTAGCAGAGGTGGGGCAGGTAATGCAGGAGCATTGAAACACAAATATATCAAGACAATCAAAGAGGGTGTTGAGATCGGAAAACATGGATTTACAAGACCTGAATCGATCAGAGGAGAATTCAGGATGAAGAAGGAGCTTGTTGCAACTCTCAGGGAGTTGAAAAATGAAGGAAAACTTGATGATTACACATACAAATTTTTCAAATCGAGACCCGAGTTAAATGTGGGTGATCTCGAAGAGGTACTGGACAGACTGAGAAACTTTGGACTTGTCAGTGTTGAGGAGGATACATACGTAATCGATCTTTCGGAACTGGGTTATTACAAACTCCTTGGTAGGGGCAGTTTGACCAGAAAACTTAAAGTAAAGGTTGCACACGCATCACCAACAGCTATTGCGAAGATAGAAGCAGCTGGCGGATCAGTTGAAGCTGAAATTTGAAATTGCGAAAGAGTTGAGAGAGAAGTATATTGATGCTGGTAGCAGGAGAAATAAACTTGAAATCGAAATTCTCAATGGATCCAATGAGTCCACCAATCCAGAATGTTGATGTTGCTGGTTTAAAGCGGGTAAAGAAACCAAGATATTGCAGAAATTCGCTGTCGAGTAAAAGTTTCTTAGAGACAGAATATTTTTTATACCACTTTCATCACGTGGGAGTAAACTCTCAACCTGGAATGGCAGCTTGGAATGGTTATCCGGGACAGCTTCAAAAACACAGGATGTAGCGAAAAATTAGTAGAGAATGGGGAAGGATAGTGAGAAGAATGCAAAGAATGCAGATTCAAAATTTCGATAAAATGGAAATCAATAAAAAATCGATAAATTGCTGGTAGTTGATCATCGAATTCGAGTAGTTGAATGTTTAAATGATGTATATTAACGATAACAGCGGGTGAAAAAATGGTGGATCAGGTATTGAGAACTCTTCAGCCATACTTTGAAAAGATACCGAGTGTGGAGAGGCCCAAGGCCCATATTGCATTTAAGCAAAAATTTTCCTGGACCCTCGGCATACTTTTGCTGTATTTTATGCTTTCAAGTATCCCGGTCTTTGGTCTCTCTCCTGAGTCTATAGACATTTTTGAACAGTACAGAGCATTTTTTGCTGGGGCTACAGGTTCGATTCTCACTTTGGGTATTGGGCCGATTGTTACAGCGTCGATTATTTTACAGCTTTTAGTTGGAGCCGGGATAATCAGGCTTGATCTTACCAATCCTGAAGATCGTGCAACTTATCAGGATTTTCAGAGATTCTTAGTGTTTGTGATGATAGCTGTCGAAGCTCTCCCTCAGATTTTAGGGGGTTTCCTGATACCAAATCTTGATGTTGCATCTGCTCTCGGTGTTTCTCCAGGATTTCTGAGTGCTTTGATATTCATACAGCTTTTCATCGGTGGTACGCTCATAGTTTACATGGATGAGGTTGTGTCCAAATGGGGTATCGGAAGTGGTGTCTCACTGTTCATTCTTGCAGGAATTGCACAATCTATTATCACAGGTCTGTTCAACTGGCTCTCTCCAACTGGGGGTATGCCGCCTGGAATAATACCGAGATGGGTCTGGATCGCTCAGAACGTGCCAGCAGAGCAACTCCTTACCAGTTCCGGCCTCTCATATCTTCTGATTGATGGAGGTATTTTGGCTCTTATAACGACAGTAATGATAATACTTCTTGTTGTGTTTGCTGAAGGAACAAGGGTTGAAATCCCGCTTGCCCACTCTCTTGTCAGAGGTGCAAGGGGCAAGTTTCCAATAAAGCTGATTTATGCCAGTGTTCTTCCAATGATATTTGTGAGAGCCCTTCAGGCAAACTTCCAGATAGTTGGGATGCTACTTTATCAGAGGGGAATTACGATATTCGGGGAGTATGCGGGCTCCAAGCCCATAAGCGGTTTGATGTATTTCATTTCTCCGGTAAGGAGTCCTTATGACTGGATACCTTCGCTTGTCAAGCAAAATCCATATTTTGCCGATCTCCCGGTCTGGGCGATAGGATTGCACCTGATAATTGATGCTCTAATCCTTGTTGCGGGTGGAATTCTCTTCGCTATATTCTGGGTTCAGACAAGCGGTATGGACGCCAAAACTGTTGCAAGTCAGATTGCAAGAAGTGGTATGCAGGTGCCCGGGTTTAGAAAAAGTCCTCAGACCCTCGTCAGAGTCCTCAACAGATACATTCCAAAGGTTACGGTTCTCGGCGGAGCCCTTATTGGCCTTCTGACGCTTGTTGCGAACATGCTTGGAACTGTAGGTAATGTGAGCGGAACGGGATTGCTTCTTGCTGTCAGCATTGCCTACAGGTTCTATCAGGATCTTGCTAAGGAACAAATGACAGAAATGCATCCGATGCTGAGAAAATTCCTTGGAGAGGAATAAATTGAGATATTCGAGCTAAATTGAGATGTTTGATCTGGAAAAATTGGAATGGGAAATTAAATAAATGGAATGGGGAAAGAAGGAAAATAAGATAAAATTGAAATAAAATGGAAGGGAGAAGGTGAAGTTCGATGCCAAAAAGATTCATTTCAAGATTTTTCCTCAGTTTGGGAATAGTCTTCTTTATAGGCATAATGATCAGTAACGATTTCAGAAAAGAGCTGGCAAACTTGGTAGCACCAGTTCTGGACCCACTATCAGCTTCAATGCCGATTTATGTAGTCATCCTCATTCTTGCAGCCTTTACAGCAGTTTACACTTCAGTCATACAAAAATTCACAGTTGATATGAAAAAAATGAAGGAAATCCAGCAAAGAGTTATGAGCTTTCAGAAGGAATACATGGAAGCTGCGAAACAGGATAACAAATTCAAATTGAAACAGATGGAGGAGGAGAAAGCGGAAATTCAGAAACTGCAGAGCGAAATGATGAGTATGCAGTTCAAACCAATGTTTTACTCCATGGTTGTAACACTACCCATATTTATGTGGTTGTATTCGAAAACCAGAGAGGTTGTTTCGGTTATAGTTCCCTTTTCCGGTGAAATTCACATTGCCGATCCCATCCTCATCGTTCCTTGGTGGCTTTTCTGGTATCTTCTGTGCTCGATTGCAATAGGGCAGGTGGTCAGAAAGGCACTCAAATCATAAAAACGCTGAAGGGTCAGTATGAAGGTAACGATCTCGGGCCCTCCGGGGAGTGGAACAACTACAGTTGCAAAAGTTTTGGCAGAAAAGCTGAATTTACCTCTGATCTCTGCTGGCGAACTTTTCAGAAAACTCGCAAGAGAGAGAGGCCTAACTGTTGAAGAATTTGGAAGATATGCGGATTCCAATCCTGAAATTGATCTGCTGATTGATAGAACACAGAAAGAAGAGGCGGATAAACTTTCCAGTTGTATTGTTGAAGGTAGACTTTCAGGCTGGATGGTTAACAACGCTACCCTCAAAGTGTTCATTTTTGCACCCGATGAGGTTAGATATTCGAGAATTGCAAAGAGGGAGAAGAAATCTTTTGAAATGGCAAAAGATGAAACAACACGCAGGGAAAATGTTGAAAAAGAGAGATATATGAAGTATTATAGCATCGATTTCGATCGCATAGATATTTATGACCTCATATTAAACTCTGCATCCTTTAAACCTGAGGAAATTGCTGAGCTTATAATAAAAGCACTAGAACTAAAGCCTGAAATATAAGTTTAAACAATGCTTAAAGCATGATTTTGAGGTTATGACAAGAATGAAAAGAAATGGTAAATTTGAGGAAAGATTCCTGATAAAGGAGAAGGCCGAAACCAATGAGAATTATGGGTGTTATCCCTTTAAAAGACCTATTTATGAATATATCAGGAACGGTTTTGTTTGCATTGACAAACCCATGGGTCCCACCAGCCATGAAGTGGTTGTATGGGTTAGAAAAATTCTTGATGTTAACAAAACCGGACATGCAGGAACTCTTGACCCTCGTGTAACTGGCGTACTTCCAGTTTTGATAGAGAATGCAACGAAGCTTGTTAAGTTCCTTCAAACATCAGGTAAGGAGTATGTTGCCCTAATGAGGCTGCATGGAGATGTAGATGAAAGCCAGATCAGAGAGGTTTTTGAGCTGTTTAAAGGCAAAATATACCAGCGTCCACCACTCAAGTCAGCGGTAAAAAAGAGAATCAGGATAAGAGAGATATATGACTCAGAAATTCTTGAAATTGATGGCAGGGATGTTCTTTTTCGTGTAAGAACGGAGGCTGGAACCTACATCAGGAAGCTATGTACAGATATCGGTGAGATTATAGGGTGTGGCGCCCATATGCAGGAACTTAGAAGAACAAGAACTGGAATATTTGATGAATCTTCTACCTTCACCCTTCAGGATCTTCTTGATGCCTATCAGATATTTAAGGAAACCGGGGAGGAGACGTATATAAGGGAAATAATTCGGCCGATGGAACTGACTGTGGCAAATCTGAAAAAGATTGTGATAAAGGATACTGCTGTGGATGCCATTTGTCATGGTGCAGATTTATCTGCAAAGGGTATTACATACATTGAAAATGGAATTAAAAATGGTGACATAATTGCAATCTTTACCCTCAAAAATGAGATAGTGGCACTTGGAAAGGCTCTCGTCTCATCAGAGGATATGCTTAAGGCGAAAAGTGGAGTGATGGTGGAACTTACAAGGGTCATTATGGAAAGGGAGACTTATCCCTCAATCTGGAAAAGTAAATAATCTATTTATTGCTCTCGATGGTTATCTGACCAAACACACCTGACCAAACACACCTGACCAAATACTATCGGCTGATAAATATTTTAGCAATTCAATTTGGCCTTAAAAATGAGTGTAATAATTCACAGTTCAGTAAATTTTAATAAGTTATTTGTGTTAGGAGTGAAAACATAAATAATCTTCAGTTTGAAGGTCAATATCTGAAGATTATATTATCCATCGTACAAAGGCTTGTAAGGTGTGGTGTAATGGCAAAAATATTGTTAGTGGATGATGAAATTGCAATAAGAGAAATACTAAAGGTTTTTCTTGAGGAAAAACATGATTTGATCGAGGCAAGAGATGGAGTTGAAGCAGTAGAACTCTATAAAACGGAAAAACCCGACCTTGTGATCATGGACATCAGAATGCCCAGGCTTGGTGGAATCGATGCAATCAAAAAAATCAAGGAAATGAACTCTAAAACCAAGATTATTGTTTTGTCAGCATATGCATCAAAACAAAGTAACCAGATTCTTGCCAGTGGAGCAGATGAAGTCCTTGAAAAGCCATTGAGGAGGAACAGGATTCTGGAAGCTATAAATAAATATTTAGAGTAGTTAATGCGATTTTTGGTCTTTTAAAATCAACTGTCATTTTCTCAGAGATTGGGAATCAGATCGAACTATCCTGATTAATTTAACAAAATCGTAACTGTTATTTTTGAGTTTGGATTAATAGAGCATGGTGATTTTATGGAGGAAGCAATACTTTTTGAGAAGGAAAATGGAATACTCTGGGCAAGGTTCAATCGTCCAGATGCGCTGAATGCCATAAATGAAAAAGTGGTCGAAGGACTTGAAGAGCTGGTAAGAAAGGTAAAGGAGAAAAGAGATATCCGTGTTGTGGTTCTCACTGGAAGTGGAAAGGCATTCTGCGCGGGAGCGGACATCAAAATGTTTCTGAGATCTGATACATTTACAGCAAGAAACATTATTGAAAGACTGGGCAAGGTTCTTGAGGAAATTGAAGATCTGGAGGTTCCAGTTATTGCAGCAGTCAATGGTTTTGCTCTTGGAGGCGGTTGTGAAATAGCGATGGCATGCGACATAATTGTGGCAAGTGATAAGGCAGTTTTCGGTCAACCTGAGATCAATATTGGGATAATCCCGGGTGCAGGGGGCACTCAGAGGCTTGCAAGATTGATTGGATGGAAAAAGGCTATGGAACTTTGCTTAACAGGTGAAAGGCTTGCTGCAACTGAGGCGGAAAAACTCGGTCTCGTAAACAGGGTTGTCCCTCACGAGAATTTAGAAAATGAGGTTAAAAATCTTGCACAGGTAATCGCTGAAAAATCACCAATTGCCGTTACTCTTGTTAAGCAGGCTGTAAACAGGGGATTCAAGATGGACCTTGCTGAGGGAATTATGTATGAGCGGGATTTATTTGCACTTTCCTTCTCTTCTGAAGATGCTAAGGAAGGAATGACTGCCTTTGTTGAAAAAAGGATTCCTGAATTCAGAAAGAAGAGATAACTACTTTTTTATCCAAATAATTAAATTTTTTTCACGAATGTGATTCGTGTATTTCTCTCAAAATAGCTTCTTTTAGTTTTGGAGGGAAAGTAAATTTCTCTCCGTTAAAATTAACAGGATAAATCTCCTCATCTAATCCTTTAATGCGGTTTTCAAGAATTATATTTCTCTCCCATCCCCTTTCGGTGATTTTCTTCTTATATCGGAGGAAAATTGAAAAAAGTCTGGAGATCATTATCTCATCTCTTTCTGTTTGTGCACCATGGGTCATAGTTCCGAATATTGTCCCATTCTGCAGTTTGATTTTGTTCATGGTGTTTAACAGGAACAAAAAGGTCTTGTCAAGCCCATGGATCAGCACAAGTTCGGGAATGATGCTGATTAAAAGAATAAATTTTTTTGCTCTTTCTGTTTTTTTAGACACACCAATACTTATCTCGTTTAAATTGAGAACATTTACATATGGATATTCTTTACAGTGCTGTATACAAATAGGATCTACCTTATCTTCTACACCGAACGAATCTATAACAGATTTTACCAGATCGGGGGGTTCAGAAGCGACCCAGACAACTTTATCTGCTACTGCTGTGGCAAGATCGAGTACCATGAAGGGAGTTTCAGTACCAAGATCTGAGATTAAAAGGAAAGATTTATTCATAGATTGTCTTCAACTTAAGTATATTTAAAACTTCTTTCACTCAGTCTAAATTTGTTCTGTGGATTTGGCAATTGCAATCAGATTTACAAGATACACTGGATACCTTCCACCACCTCTTTTTCGGGACTTTTTGATTTCACCAGCGTAGCGTTCTGCGTGTTCACAGTTTATATAGTGTAGTATTGCCTCAGATAATGCGTCTTTGACTGTTTTTTTCCCAGTCCTTTCCTTCAATTCTCGTATTGTCTCATCCCTAAGCTGAGTCTGCACTATAATGTATCTTTCCATTTTTCTCACCTTTTACATCATCATTATAGTCACCATATCATTATCATGATCATTAATAAATTTTTCGGTTAGATGACATATAAATGAAAAATTTTCAAGAAAGTGGAAGTCTGCTAATATATCAAATGTCAGAACCTGATTGTACAAGCAGTGTTACAAATAGATCATAAGAAATATCCTATAATTAAAGAAAATCAAAGGAATTTCGGAGAAAATAAAGGAATATTCTCGAAACGCTGGGAAGGGTTTTGGTGAGTATGAATTGGGCAATTGAGTTCGACTTGAGTCATATATAGTTACTTTTGTTTGCATGGACCAACTCGATAAGCAAGTTGAAAAGATTTTAAATGAGATTGGAGAACTGAGAATATGATTGTAGGAATTTCAGGAAGTCCCAGAAAAAAGGCTACTGAATATGTTTTGAATGAAGCTTTGGATTTTTTGAGTGAAAAGGGGTATGAAACGGAGTTGTTTACTGTGAAAGGCAAAAAAATCAATTTTTGCATACACTGTGATTACTGCCTCAAGCATGGTATGTGTAGATTTAAAGATGATATGGTGATCCTTTATGATCTGCTGAAAGATGCTAAAGGGATTATCATGGCTACCCCCTGTTATAATGGTGGTTGCAGTGCCCAGTTAAAAGCTATTATGGATAGAACCAGGGCTGTTGTAGCCCAAAATATAGACTTCCTTAGAGGAAAAATTGGGATGGCAATCGCCGTCGGTGGGGACAGAAATGGAGGACAAGAGCTTGCGATTCAACAAATAATCACGTTCTACATAATAAATGGCATAATCCCGATTGGAGGAGGATCTTTTGGAGCAAATCTTGGTTCGACTTTCTGGTCAAAGGATACACTGGAAGGTGTGAAAGAGGATGAAGAAGGCTTCAGGACTTTGAGAAAGACATTGAAAAAGTTTATTAACGCTCTTGGGATGTATAGTCCGTAGGGTTGAACATGGGGGCAAAAAAAGATAAAATGCTCATTGCATGGGGGATTACTGGAGCAGGTGACAGAATTGAGGAGACATTTTCAGCTCTCGAAAGCATCAACCAGAAATTCGAGGAAGTTGAGATCAGAGTCTATCTTTCAAAAGCTGGAGAACAGGTTATGAGATTTTACAGAATGCTGGATACACTTAGATCTACTTTCGATAGAGTTTATGTTGAGAAAAACTCCAACTCACCCTTTCTTGCTGGGCAAATTCAAACTGGAAAGTTTGAGTTTTTGCTGATAGCACCAGCCACAGCAAATACCGTTGCTAAAATCTCTCTTGGAATTGCCGACACACTTCTGACCAACTCAGCCTTAATGGCTCTCAAAGCCTACATTCCGGTTTATATCATGCCTACTGATTACAGAGCTGGAGATGTTCTTACCAAACTCCCTAACGGGAAAATACTTCGGCTTAGAGTTAGAGAAGAGGATGTGGAGCATGTTGAAAGATTGAGAAAAATGGATGGGATAAGCATACTGGAAACGCCAGAGGAAATCGCTGAAGTGTTTGATAAGCACATAAAAAAATTTAGAAAATCGGTGGCTGAAGGGGTTCACAATCAAGTTTAAGTTGACATAATCAATCAAACAGGGCTTTGCTGAATAATTTTTTGTAGTATTTCAAGGCATCATCAAAGTATTTCTGACTCAGCCTGCCTCTGAAACTTTCAACCTCCATAACTCTTTTCGGAATTCTGAGGCTCTCGATATCAAAACCAAGCTTCTTTTTAAGCTTCAGCTTCTCGAGGTAAATCATCTCTCCCTTTTTCCTCAATTCTTCTTCATCTATTTCAATTCCCAGAGGTTTAAACGCCTCTACAACTATTTCTGGAGTATATACGCCTCTTGCAAAGAAGCAAACGACAAGACTTGAAAGAATCTGTCTCCACTGCTCCTCCTTCACGAGTCTCTCAATAAGCTCTTCCGGTGAAAGTTCAGCCTTTTGATCCAGTGAATATCCCGCATTATCTAAATGGCTGTGTCTCAGGCCAATTAAATATCCTATATGGCTTCCATGTCCTGTGTGGTAGCCTGCCATTTCGTTGCCTCCGAAGCTCAGTGCAAAATCCCCTCCCCCATACACTTCTGATGCTTTCTCAACCCCTTTAGCAAGCGTTCTGTAAAATTCATTGGGCTGGAGGTAGATAAAATCAATAGCTTTAAGATATGCATCGACATCTCCAAATCTTAGACTTACAATGCACTCTCCATCAGAAATTAATCCCTTTTCCAGAGCCTCTGTGGCCCATGCGAGACAGACACCCGTGCTTATTGCATCCAGAGTATAGCTTTCAACCCTGTGTATCAGCTTTAACACGCCATCTCTTGAATTTATTCCAAGCATCGAACCCAGAGCGTAAATTAATTCATAATCGTAGGAGATCATAATCGTTTTAAAGAAGTATTTCTCATTCCCATAGGGTTGTCTTAAAGCTGCGATGTGAATGCAGGCAGTTGGGCAATGATTGCATGCAATTCTGCGCCCCAAGTTGTGGGCAGCAAATTCCTCCCCGCTTATTTCTTCTGCATCTTCAAAATGAGCGGACTTGAGATTTTTAGTTGGCAATCCCTTTAGCTCATTTAAAGGATTTACGTTAACGGCGGTTCCAAGTAAGTGATATTTCTGCATCGCATCGGAATTAACAGCTATTTGAAATATTTTGTCATAGATTTCTCGATATCCTTTTACATTTCGTGGCCTTTTGCTCCCTCGCCCAACCACAACAAGGGCTTTTAACTTTTTACTTCCAAAAACTGCTCCTAAGCCAAGTCTTCCAAAGTGTCTGTATGTTTCGGTAGTAACACAAGCATATCTTACCAGATTCTCTCCAGCTCCACCTATTCGCATTACAGTTCTTATACCTCTTCCCTTCTCTTTTTCTGCGATAATCCTTCCCACTATCAATGAATCTTCTATCCCCCATAAAACTCTTGCATCTTTGAAGTAAACCTTATCGTTGTGAATTACGATGTATATGGGCTTGTTGCTTGCTCCTTTGATGACTATCGCATCATATCCTGCGTTTGCTATACTTGTAGCAGTTCTCCCTCCGGCATGGCTTTCGCCAAGGTTTCCAGTTAATGGGCTTTTGAATAGAGCAACAGTTTTGGATGCGAATGGGTAGGCAGGAGTAAAAGGTCCGACAGCAAATACTATTACATTACCCTCGCTCAAAGGATCGGCTTTGGGATCGATTTCCTCTTTCATTAATTGCGTTGCAATACCAACGCCTCCGATCCAATCATTTAAATCTTCTCTTTCATCAATCTCGTAAGTGTATTCGGACAAGTCAAGAGTCAGAATCCTCATGCTCTCACCCACTCACCCTGATGCCTCAACATAGTCTAAAACTCCGTGGGGGCAGTAATCCACACAGTATCCGCAATGAATGCATAATGCTATCTTCCCATCTCTTCTTTCAAAAATTGCACTTATCGTACATGCTTCGATACAGTTTTTACAGCCTATACATAGCCTCTCTTTATAGATAACCCCACCGTTTTTTCTCGGTATCAGAGCGTCTGTTGGGCAAACCTGACTGCATGGTGGTTCCTGACAGGCTTTGCAAACTATGATTGTTGCACCCCTCTCAAACCCACTCAAGCTTACAGCAGAGATTCCAGAATGATCATATCCGATGAAAGGTTTTCTGGGGTTTTTTCTTGCACAGGCATACATACACAAAGCGCATCCTACGCACTTTTCTATGTCTTTAATCAAGAGCAATTTAGACATATTTGTTATTAAAAAAAGCTCCTAAATTTAATTTACGGTTGAGAGGTTATGTATTTTTGTTTTAATTTGTTTTAATTTCAAACAGAGTTTTAGAAACTATATAGTGGATGTGGATCTCTATTGTTCTTTTCATCGATTTAGTGTTTATCTTCCCGTTGCTTGCAAGATCCCACGCTTTCGCATGGGGATACGCAGAGGGAGGAGGGTGGGTAAATAAGTTCACTTTCACGCCACTCGAAAATCAGAATAATACCAGTAAAAAATATCGAAGAAGATGAAGCAAACCTTGCAAAAGACAATCAAAATACCAGTTTCACAAGCAAT